>ENA-UONS01000012-UONS01000012.1-human-gut-metagenome-genome-assembly--contig:-CS19-NODE-12-length-251496-cov-12.689422_pt1 | contig 251496 bp, 207 predicted proteins | sample MGYA00242458_ERZ724005 | MGnify/ENA metagenome assembly ERZ724005
AGCAGAATGTCGCAGGTTCAAATCCTGTCAGCCCGACAACGAAAGTAATGTCCTCCGCAATCGGATAGATTGCGGAGGACATTTAGTTATATACGCGATCGCATCAGTCCTGAATGACGGTGCCGACAATGCCGGAGACGATGGCCATAATCAGCGATCCGATTACGGACCACCAGAATCCATCGATGGTTACTCCCACGTCGAACAGGCTTATGGCCAGCCAAGACGCAAGCTCCATGAACAGCCAGTTGATGATTAACGCGATTAGTCCGAACGAGAGAATCGAAAATGGCAATGCGATGGTGTGCACGATCGGTTTGATCGACGCGTTGATCAACGCAAGGAACAACGCGAACGCGCCGATGCCGAGAATGGGTGGTTCGCCAACGGCGTGCATGCCGGGAAGCAGTGTGACCATGACCCCGGCCGCAATGGTCAAAACCAACCAACGTGAAATGAAATGCTCCATGACAGCATCGTATTACATTGCGTTGTCTTATGAAAAAGGAATGTATTTGTGGAACATGCCAGGAAGACGACCTATGCGAGACGGGCGCGGCGTTTTCCACATGGTTTGGTTACCATGAACCATATGGAAGCACTTCATGAGAACCTGTGGCCGGCACCGTATGCCGGCAAACCGTTGAACGCCACTGTGGTGGTACCGGGCAGCAAATCACTGTCGAACCGTTATCTCATTCTCGCGGCGCTCGGACATCGACCCGTGCGATTGGTCGGTCTATTGCGTTCACGTGACACCGAGTTGATGATGGACGCGTTGCGCGCGTTGGGAGTGCGCTGCGAAATCGACGAGCAGGTTGACACCACGGTTACAGTGGTGCCGCCGTCCGACGGCCGGTTCCACGGTGGTACGAAGGTGTTCTGCGGTCTTGCGGGAACGGTGATGCGCTTTGTGCCCGGTCTTGCCATGTTCGCGGACGGTCCTGTGGCTTTCGACGGTGACGAGCAGGCGTACGCGCGTCCGATGAAGCCGGTGTTGGACGGTCTTGAACAGTTGGGGGCATGTATCGAATACCACGGCGAGGAAGGTCGACTGCCATTTACAATCACTCCACCTCAAACGGTGAGCCAGTGCGCTGAGCCGAGCGTGGTCAGCATTGATTCTTCGGGATCCTCGCAGTTCATTTCAGGACTATTGCTCATCGGCTCTCGAGTGCCAGGCGGTTTGGAACTGCATCACACGGGGGAGAAGACGCCGAGTTTGCCGCATATTCGCATGACCGTGGCCGATCTGCATGGTTCCGGCGTGCGTGTCAACGCAGACGAACACGCTCGCGTGTGGACCGTGCAGCCGGGAGCCGTGCAGTTGCCCGAAACTGTGACGGTCGAACCTGACCTGTCGAATGCCGCCCCGTTCCTTGGCGCAGCGCTCATCGCCGGAGGAACCGTGCGCGTACCTCATTGGCCGGAATCCACTACGCAACCCGGAGGCATGCTTCCGGGATATTTGGAACGTATGGGAGCCGAGATCAGCTTCCCGGTGATTGACGACGTCCGGTACTGCGAAGTGACCGGCAACGGTCATGTCAGCGGCCTAGGTGATTTCGACTTGACGGCGGCAGGTGAGATCGCGCCGTCGCTTGCAGCGATTCTGGTTTTTGCGGACAAGCCTACCCGCATGATCGGCATCGGTCATTTACGAGGGCATGAGACGAACCGTCTGGAGGCTTTGGCCAACGAGATTACGCGCGTTGGGGGAGCTGCCCACGAACTGCCCGATGGATTGGAGATAACCCCTGTGTCGGCGAATCGTCTTAGACCATCCGTGATGGAGACTTATGCCGATCATCGTATGGCCACATTCGCGGCGATGCTTGGCCTACGCATCAAAGGCATCCAAGTGAAGAACGTCGCCACGACGGCGAAAACCCTACCGAATTTCGTGGATCTGTGGAATGACATGCTTGTTTGACGGATATGCAAAAGTGACGTCGGGGGACGTTCGGTCCGTCTGACGAGAGCGGACTTGTTTCCGTAACATAACGGAAGGGGCTTTCCACAAGAATAGTTTGTGGAAAGCCCCTTCCGTTATGCGTCAAGCCTGTGGCTCACTCCCATTCGATGGTTGCCGGCGGCTTGGAAGTGCAGTCGAGCACCACGCGGTTGATCTGACGGCATTCGTTGGTGATGCGCGTCGAGATGGTGGCGAGCACGTCGTACGGGATACGCGACCAGTCGGCGGTCATGGCGTCTTCGGACGACACCGGACGCAACACGATCGGCGAGCCGTAGGTGCGTTCGTCACCCTGCACGCCCACGGAATGCACGTCGGCAAGCAGCACGACCGGGCACTGCCAGATGTCGCGGTCGAGGCCGGCCTTGGAAAGCTCCTCACGTGCGATGGCATCAGCTTCGCGCAACAGGTCAAGACGTTCCTTGGTGATTTCGCCGATGATGCGGATGCCGAGACCCGGACCCGGGAATGGCTGACGCCAGACAATCTCATCCGGCAGACCGAGTTCGGTGCCAATGGCGCGCACCTCATCCTTGAACAGGGTGCGCAGCGGCTCGATGAGTTGGAATTTGATGTCCTTCGGCAGGCCGCCCACATTGTGGTGCGATTTGATGTTGGCCGCGCCATCGCCGCCGCCGGACTCTACGACGTCCGGATACAGCGTGCCCTGCACGAGGAATTTGACTTCCTTGCCGGAGGCGCCGGCCTCTTCGATGACCTGGCGCTGCGCCTTCTCGAAGGTGCGGATGAACTTCTCTCCGATGATCTTGCGCTTCTTCTCCGGCTCGCTCACGCCCTTCAACGCGGTGAGGAAGTCTTCGGAGGCGTCCACGGCGATGAGCTTGATGCCGGTGGCCTCGACGAAATCATGTTTGACCTGCTCGGCCTCGCCCTTGCGCAGCAGGCCGTGGTCCACGAACACGCAGGTGAGCTGCTCGCCGATGGCCTTGTGCACCAGAGCCGCCGCGACGGCGGAGTCGACGCCGCCGGACAGGCCGCAGATCACCTGGGCGTCGCCGACCTTCTCGCGGATTTTCTTGACCTGGTCCTCGATGATGTTGGACGCGTTCCAGTTATCGCCGAGGCCGGCGCACTTGTGCAGGAAGTTCTCGATGAGCTTCTGGCCCATCGGAGTGTGCTTGACTTCCGGATGCCACTGCACGCCGTACAGTTTGCGGGACTCGTCCTGCATGGCGGCGACCGGTGCGCCTTCGGTGTGGGCGAGCACTTCGAAGCCTTCCGGCGCGGTCTTGACGGCCACGCCATGGCTCATCCACGTGCTTTGCTCTGCGGGAGAGCCGTCGAGCAGACCCTCCGCCTTGTCGATGGTGGTTTCCGTTTTGCCGTATTCGCCCAGGGCGGCCTTGTCGACATCCGCGCCCAACGCGTATGCCATGGCTTGGAAGCCGTAGCAGATGCCGAGCACGGGAACGCCCGCGTCGAACAGCTTCTTGTCGACGCGCGGAGCGCCCGGTTCGAACACGGAAGCGGGGCCACCGGACAGGATGATGGCCTGCGGATCCTTGGCCAGCATCTCGTCGACCGGCATGGAATGCGGCACGAGCTCCGAATAAACATTGGCCTCACGCACGCGACGTGCGATCAGCTGGGCGTACTGGGCTCCGAAATCGACAACGAGCACAGGACCTGCAGCCATAACACTCTCCCTTTAATATGAGGTATCAAGAAACGAACAATACTAACTGCTCTATTGTGACGTTGCAAGGAGACATTGGAAACACGTGAACGGAGAATGAACGAATCTCACAATTGCTTACTCCCACCTACTCAACACGCCGCGTGTGTATCTAGGGAAACGAACGTGGGAAACATGTGTTAACCGACTAAAAACGTTGATTTTGAGCCGTTTTTCAATCTTTTTGAGAGAGTGCGAAGTACGCACAAAAATCCCGATAAAAGCACACATTTGCGTACAGAAAAATAACAATTGAACACACAGTCGCAAAAAAACAGCAAAAAGTCGAACCGCGCTCGTAATATATGCAAGTGACTGGAAATGAGGCATGCCGCGTAACCGCAAGGTTTTAGGCATGGCTCATGACCTAAGGAAATAAACAATCGCACATCACAGTGCAGGAGTACAGGAGTACACATGACGAGTCCTGTTATTGGCACCCCTTGGAAGAAGCTGAACGCTCCGGTTTCCGAGGAAGCTATCGAAGGCGTGGATAAGTACTGGCGCGCAGCCAACTACCTCTCCATCGGCCAGATCTATCTGCGTAGCAACCCGCTGATGAAGGAGCCTTTCACCCGCGAAGACGTCAAGCACCGTCTGGTCGGTCACTGGGGCACCACCCCGGGCCTGAACTTCCTCATCGGCCACATCAACCGTCTCATTGCTGATCACCAGCAGAACACTGTGATCATCATGGGCCCGGGCCACGGCGGCCCGGCTGGTACCGCTCAGTCCTACCTGGACGGCACCTACACCGAGTACTTCCCGAACATCACCAAGGATGAGGCTGGCCTGCAGAAGTTCTTCCGCCAGTTCTCCTACCCGGGTGGCATCCCGTCCCACTACGCTCCGGAAACCCCGGGCTCCATCCACGAAGGCGGCGAGCTGGGTTACGCCCTGTCCCACGCCTACGGCGCTGTGATGAACAACCCGAGCCTGTTCGTCCCGGCCATCGTCGGCGACGGCGAAGCTGAGACCGGCCCGCTGGCCACCGGCTGGCAGTCCAACAAGCTCATCAACCCGCGCACCGACGGTATCGTGCTGCCGATCCTGCACCTCAACGGCTACAAGATCGCCAACCCGACCATCCTGTCCCGCATCTCCGACGAAGAGCTCCACGAGTTCTTCCACGGCATGGGCTATGAGCCGTACGAGTTCGTCGCTGGCTTCGACAACGAGGATCACCTGTCGATCCACCGTCGTTTCGCCGAGCTGTTCGAGACCGTCTTCGACGAGATCTGCGACATCAAGGCCGCCGCTCAGACCGACGACATGACTCGTCCGTTCTACCCGATGATCATCTTCCGTACCCCGAAGGGCTGGACCTGCCCGAAGTTCATCGACGGCAAGAAGACCGAGGGCTCCTGGCGTTCCCACCAGGTGCCGCTGGCTTCCGCCCGCGATACCGAGGCCCACTTCGAGGTCCTCAAGAACTGGCTCGAGTCCTACAAGCCGGAAGAGCTGTTCGACGAGAACGGCGCCGTGAAGCCGGAAGTCACCGCCTTCATGCCGACCGGCGAACTGCGCATCGGTGAGAACCCGAACGCCAACGGTGGCCGCATCCGCGAAGAGCTGAAGCTGCCGAAGCTGGAAGACTACGAGGTCAAGGAAGTCGCCGAGTACGGCCACGGCTGGGGCCAGCTCGAGGCCACCCGTCGTCTGGGCGTCTACACCCGCGACATCATCAAGAACAACCCGGACTCCTTCCGTATCTTCGGACCGGATGAGACCGCTTCTAACCGTCTGCAGGCCGCTTACGACGTCACCAACAAGCAGTGGGACGCCGGCTACCTGTCCGCTCAGGTCGACGAGCACATGGCTGTCACCGGCCAGGTCACCGAGCAGCTTTCCGAGCACCAGATGGAAGGCTTCCTCGAGGGCTACCTGCTGACCGGCCGTCACGGCATCTGGAGCTCCTATGAGTCCTTCGTGCACGTGATCGACTCCATGCTGAACCAGCACGCCAAGTGGCTCGAGGCTACCGTCCGCGAGATTCCGTGGCGCAAGCCGATCTCCTCCATGAACCTGCTCGTCTCCTCCCACGTGTGGCGTCAGGATCACAACGGCTTCTCCCACCAGGATCCGGGTGTCACCTCCGTCCTGCTGAACAAGTGCTTCAACAACGATCACGTGATCGGCATCTACTTCCCGGTGGATTCCAACATGCTGCTCGCTGTGGCTGAGAAGTGCTACAAGTCCACCAACAAGATCAACGCCATCATCGCCGGCAAGCAGCCGGCCGCCACCTGGCTGACCCTGGACGAAGCTCGCGCCGAGCTCGAGAAGGGTGCTGCCGAGTGGAAGTGGGCTTCCAACGTGAAGTCCAACGATGAGGCTCAGATCGTGCTCGCCGCCACCGGTGATGTTCCGACTCAGGAAATCATGGCCGCTGCCGACAAGCTGGACGCCATGGGCATCAAGTTCAAGGTCGTCAACGTGGTTGACCTGGTCAAGCTGCAGTCCGCCAAGGAGAACAACGAGGCCCTCTCCGATGAGGAGTTCGCTGAGCTGTTCACCGAGGACAAGCCGGTCCTGTTCGCTTACCACTCCTATGCCCGCGACGTGCGTGGTCTGATCTACGATCGCCCGAACCACGACAACTTCAACGTTCACGGCTACGAGGAACAGGGCTCCACCACCACCCCGTACGACATGGTTCGCGTGAACAACATCGATCGCTACGAGCTCCAGGCTGAAGCTCTGCGCATGATCGACGCTGACAAGTACGCCGACAAGATCAACGAGCTCGAGGCCTTCCGTCAGGAAGCCTTCCAGTTCGCTGTCGACAACGGCTACGATCACCCGGATTACACCGACTGGGTCTACTCCGGTGTCAACACCAACAAGCAGGGTGCTGTCTCCGCTACCGCCGCAACCGCTGGCGATAACGAGTGAGCCTAGGCTATTTGGCCTGATTGCTTGATAAAAGCCCCAAGGGATTGTTCCCTTGGGGCTTTTTTCGTATTACGGTGCGATATGCTTGGCTTAAAACAGCAAAACCGCTAGCGCGTGTCAGTTACCGTTTGCACATTACAATTGCTCATTGTGCGAACGATGTGGTATCGCACCCGAATAATGTGAAGTACATAGGAGACACCGTGAGTTTTACCAGCGTCACCATCATCAGTCCCGAAGCGGCTAACGGCCGTAATGTTGTCGCCCTTGGAGTCACCAAGGCACTTGCCGCAGCCGGCAAGACCGGAGTGTTCCGTCCGGCGGTCTGCAGAAAAGACACCTTCACGGACGTGCTGATCGAAGCTTCCAATGCCGGTTTGAGCCGGGAACAGTCCGTCGGCGTGTGCCCCAAGCGCGCTCGTAACGATAAGGAAGGTTCGCGGGCGGATATCGTTGCGGCCTACACCCAAGCCGTAGAAACAGCCCGACCGGATGCCATGGTGATTGTCGGCACCGACAGGTCAGCAGTCAATGATCCCGCGATGTTCTCTTTCAACGCTGACTTCGCGGCAGACCTCCAATCGCCGGTCCTGCTGGCCGTATGCACTATCGAACGCACACCGGAACAAGTCAAAAGCACGGTTGAGGCATCCACCAAGGTCATCGAAGACGCCGGGAGCAAAGTCGTCGGCGTGTTCATTACTGGGTGTGACGACACGCAGCCGGATCCGCTCAAAGCATGCTTCGTCGACTACCCGGTGCCGGTGTGGACGCTACCTGCCGTCGATTTCAACGACGATGACGCCATCAGCAAGGCAGACGAAGCGTTCGCGACGAACGTCGACGCCGCGGAACTGACCGCGGCACTCGAATCGCCATTCGACGCCCCGACCACACCCTATGCTTTCCAATACGGTCTGCTGGGCAAGGCGAAGGCGGACAAGAAGACCATCGTGCTGCCGGAGGGCAACGAGGATCGCATCATCAAAGCCGCCGATTATCTGCTGGAACGCGACATCGTCGATCTGATCATCGTCGGAGACGAAAACGCCATTCTCGCCCGTGGTCAGGAATTGGGATTGAAATCGCTTGGCAAGGCGAAATTCCAAGCCAAGGATGATGAAACGGTGTTGGAACCCATGGTGGCGAAGCTGTGCGAGCTGCGCGCCAAGAAAGGCATGACCGAAGAGCAGGCGCGCAAACAGCTGGCCGATGACAGCTATTTCGGCACCATGCTTGTGGTGATGGGCATGGCGGACGGCCTCGTGTCCGGTTCCGTCAACTCCACGGCCAATACCGTGCGTCCGGCCCTGCAGGTCATCAAGACCAAGCCAGGAACATCGTTGGTATCCGGAGCGTTCCTGATGTGTTTCAAGGACCATGTCGCCGTGTTCGCCGACTGTGCCATCAACCTTAACCCCAATGCCGAGCAGCTCGCCGAAATCGCGATCCAATCCGCCGAAACGGCCAAGGCGTTCGGCCTTGAACCGAAGGTGGGCATGCTGTCCTATTCCACGCTGGGCTCCGGAAAAGGACCCGACGTCGACCTCGTCGAGGAAGCCACCACCATCGTCAAAGACAAGGCTCCCGACCTTGCGGTGGTCGGATCGATCCAGTTCGACGCGGCATGGTCTCCGACCGTGGCCGCGACCAAAGCCAAGGGCGATCCGGTGGCGGGCCATGTCAATGTGTTCGTATTCCCGGATCTGTGCGCGGGCAACATCGCATACAAGGCGGTACAGCGTTCCTCGGGAGCGGCCGCCGTTGGACCGGTGCTGCAGGGTCTCAACCGCCCGGTGAACGATCTGAGCCGTGGCGCCACGGTCCAGGACATCATCAACACCATCGCCCTGACCGCCATCGAAGCCCAGTAATCGGGCATTTTGTAGCAAGCAACGAGTAATCTAAGGTTTTGGAAAGTCGCGTAAGCGGCACATCGATTAACACATGGAGGATGCCCACAATGGCGAAAACCGTCCTTGTCATCAATTCCGGTTCCAGCTCTATCAAGTATCAGCTGGTTGATCTTGAAACCGGCGAAGGTATCGCTTCCGGTCTGGTCGAGAAGATCGGCGAGCCGGTTGACGGTCATTACAAGCACGAGTACAACGGCGAGAAGCATGAGCTCGAAGAGCCGATTCACGACCATGAGCAGGGTCTGAAGCGCGTGCTCGGCTTCTTCGACGAGTTCGGCCCGAAGCTCGCCGACGCAGGCATCGTGGCCGTCGGCCATCGCGTGGTGCAGGGTGGTTCCATCTTCCCGAAGCCGGCTCTGGTCAACGACAAGACCATCGGCCAGGTCAAGGACCTCGCCGTGCTCGCCCCGCTGCACAACGGTCCGGAGGCCAAGGGCGCTGAGGTCATGCGCTCCCTGCTGCCGGATGTTCCGCAGATCTTCGTGTTCGATTCCTCCTTCTTCTTCCAGCTGCCGAAGGCTTCCAGCACCTACGCGCTGAACAAGGAAGTCGCCCAGCAGTACCACATCCGCCGTTACGGCGCCCATGGCACCTCCCACGAGTTCATCTCCTCCGTCGTGCCGTCCGTCATCGGCAAGCCGGCCGAAGGCCTCAAGCAGATCGTGCTGCACATCGGCAACGGTGCTTCCGCCTCCGCCGAAATCTCCGGCAAGCCGGTTGAGACCTCCATGGGTCTGACCCCGCTGGAAGGCCTCGTGATGGGTGGCCGTACCGGCGACATCGATCCGGCCGTCGTCTTCCACCTGATTCGCAACGCCCACATGAGCGTGGACGAACTGGACACCCTGTTCAACAAGCGTTCCGGCATGATGGGTCTGACCGGCTTCGGCGACCTGCGTGAAGTGCATCGTCTGGTCGAAGAGGGCAACGAGGACGCCAAGCTGGCTCTCGACATCTACGTGCACCGCATCGTCGGCTACATCGGCAACTACACCGCTCAGATGGGTGGCGTCGACGTGATCACCTTCACCGCAGGCGTTGGCGAGAACGATGACGTCGTGCGCAAGATGGTCTGCGACAAGCTCGCTCCGTTCGGCGTCAAGCTGGATGAGGAGAAGAACGCGACCCGTTCCAAGGAACCGCGCATCATCTCCACCCCGGATTCCGCAGTCACCATCTGCGTCATCCCGACCAACGAGGAGCTGGCCATCGCCCGCAAGTCCGCCGCCATCGCAGAAGAAGGCAAGGACTCCTACGGCAACGTCTTCTCCAAGTGAGTGACGTGTCACGTTTCGGCTGGTAGAGGAACGTGACGGCAAACGGTATGAATCTGCGCCGCCGTGCCTGATAATCGATATCATCGGTCAATCAGGCACGGCGGCGCAGTGCGTTGGGCCCCCTTTTCCGCGATTCGCAAGGGATTGCTTGGTAGTACGATACGACAGGTTGCACTGTACCGTGCAATGATGTAAGAGAGAACGGTTGGTTATTCGTGGCTGCTAAACGACGTTTCGTCGGTTTGGACGGGCTTAAAGGCATAGCCCTTATTGCGATTGTGCTGTATCACTGCGATGAGCTTTCGCTTCAAGGCGGGTTTTTCGGTGTGGATGTGTTCTTCACCATCTCCGGTTTCCTGATTTTCTCATCGCTGCTCAATCGTATCGATTCAGGTAAAGGCTTGGAACTGGGGGAGTACTTCCTCAAACGGTTCCGCCGGATTTATCCCGCGCTGTTTGCTCTTATCCCGATCTCGGTGACGTTGGCATGGCTGGTGAACCGCGACATGCTTGTCGGCATCCGGAACCAGATCATGACCGTGCTTCTGGGATGCTACAACTGGTATGCCATCAGCAGCGGAGCCAGCTATTTCTCCCAGATGAACCCTGACATATTCCGTCACCTATGGTTCATGTCGTTGCTCATGCAGTTTTATCTGATCGCTCCATTCGTGGTTTTGCTGCTGCGAAAAATCATCATCAGATGGGCTCCGGTATGCATACTGACAGCCCTTGCCGGAGCAAGCGCGGTATCCATGGGACTGCTATACCACTCTGGCGCTGACCCCACACGTGTGTATTTCGGCACCGACACGCACGCCATGGGCCTATGGCTCGGTGCCGCGCTGGCTTGGATACTGCCGATTCTCAGACATGAGCATGGGCGAGCCAATGAATCGCGGATAATGGAACGATTCCATAAGATATGGATTCAATTCGGCCCGATAGTTGCCTTTGGCTCATTGCTGGCATTGCTGTGGATGATGCGGCATATCACTCAAGGCCCAGCGGCGTTCCATGGCGGTATCTTCGTCGCCTCCGTGCTTGCTGTGATGCTGATCGCAGGAACCATACCATTCGGATCCTGGATGCAGGATCTGCTTGTGTTCAAGCCGCTTGCCGCTTTGGGCCATTATTCGTATGGCATTTATCTGTGGCATTGGCCATTATGGCTGCTGCTGAGATCCCTGCTGCCCCAGTGGGGCGCATGGCATGCCGACAGGCTGCTGTCCTTCACCTTCATCCTCACCGTGCTGTTCGCGTTCGCATCTTGGCGACTGTTCGAGAAGCCAGTCGCTCGTGCGGGATTCATCGCGTTGATTCGTCCGATCAGTGGAGACGAAGCCGAGCATTGCGGCCGTCTGATATCCACGGTCGTGGTGCTGGCATGCTCATGGAGCTTCTGCGGATACGCTGTGGCGACGGCACCGGAACAAACCAGTGTGGCGCAATCCTTGGGTATCAGCGCCAGGCTGTTGCAGCAACGCAATCATGCCGCTTTGGAACGACGCCGAACACCGATGCCAAGGAAGCCACGGCATAAGATGCCGGATGGTTCGCAAATGGCCGCCATCGGAGATTCGGTGATGCTGGCGTCCAGCAAAGGATTGCAAGACACGTTCCCCAACATCATTGTGGATGCCGAAGTCTCACGGTCGATGGCGAAGGGACAGGGTCTTGTCGATCAATTGAAAGCGCAAGGAAATCTGCGCCCCTGGGTCTTGGTGGGACTTGCCACCAACTCCGTGGTGACCAATGATCAGCTTGACGATCTGCTGAATGATGTCGGCCCCGATCATGTGCTGGTGCTCATTAACGCGCACGCTCCCGTTTCATGGGTTCCCGGCACCAATGCCGTGTTGAAGCAATTCGCCGCGGCGCATTCCAACAACGTCGTACTGGTCGATTGGGACGGGACCATTTCCCAGCATGCTGACGAACTTGCCGGAGATGGCATCCATCCGGGAATGTCCAATACGATCTACGCGCAGGCGGTCAAGGATTCAATCGCCGCTTGGATCAAGCAAGGGCACTGATTGATGCGTTGACGACTTCCATACGAGGTCCGCCACATGCCGTCGCATATGAATGATCCCCATTCCGTGGAAATCGGAATGGGGATCATTCATATGCGGACGATGCCGATATTAGGGAAATCAGGCCTCCTGATGCTGAGGAGCGGACAGGAAGTGCTCCTCGCTAGGCAGAACGGCGTTGAGAATCACAGCCACCACGAACGACACCGCGATGCAGTTGGAAGCGAAGATGGACTGGAACAGCGCCGGGAAGTTGGCGAAAATGTCGCCGACCTGGGTGAAACCGATGCCAATGGTCAGGCTCAACGCGGCGATGGTGATGTTGCGCTGCGTGTAACCGGCCTCGGAAATCATCTGGAATCCGGACAGGATGATATTGCCGAACATCATGATGGTGCAGCCGCCAAGCACAGCCTGCGGCAGGGAGTTGAAGACCTCTGCAACGGCCGGAACGAAGCTGGCAAGCACCAAAATCAGACCGCCGGAAAGAATCACCTTGCGGTTGACCACCTTGGTCATCGCCACCAGACCGATGTTCTGCGCAAACGAAGTCAATGGCAGGCAGCCGAACAAACCGGACACGGAGGAGATCAAACCGTCGCCGGCAATAGCTCCGGCGGTTTCCTTGTCGGTGGGTTGACGGTCGAGACCGACCTTGGTAAGCGCCGCTGTGTCGCCCAACACCTCAACCGAGGAAACGACATACAGCAGAGCGAAGGAGATAATCGCACCCGGATCAAACTCAAGCTTGAACGGCATGAAATGCGGCACCGACACGACCTGCAGATTGGCGAAACCGGAGAAATCGACCTTTCCCATGAAAATCGCGACCACATAGCCCACGACAAGGCCGAACAGCACGGAAAGCTGCTTGGCGGTGCCCCTCATGAGCAGCTGGAACGCAAGGCAAGCCACCAGCGAAATCAGGCCAAGCGTCAGATTCTGCCAGCTGCCGAAATCCTTCGCGCCGGAACCGCCGCCGAAGCTCGTGGCGCCGACGGACAGGAGCGAAAAACCAATCGAGGTGACGACAATCGCGGAAACGATCGGCGGAACGAAACGACGCCAATACTTGGCCGTCAAACCAAGCACGACCTCCAACAGGCCGCCAAGCACCACGGCGCCGGCGACTGCGCCATAACCCTGATGCTGCGCGATCGACATGGCGGCCGCGACGTAGGTGAAGGAAATGCCGGTGACCATCGGCAGACGGGAACCAATCAGCCACACACCGTACAGCTGCAGGCAGGTGCCGAGACCTGCGACCAGCAGGCCGGCCTGAATGATGGCGGCGGACTGCGCGGCATCCATCTTGGCGGCCGTGGCCACCAAGAAGATAGGCGCGAGATTCGCCACGAACATGGCCATGACGTGCTGCAGGCCGAACGGAATGCCCTTCCAGAACGACACCGGTGCGTCAAGACTGCTCAACGCCTCAAAAGACACGCCTTTTTTCATGTCTTTTGCCTTCGTCTTTTTTTCGGTTTTCTCTGTGTTCTTCTCTTCGCTCAACTGTTACATCCTCTCTTATAATCGTTTGAGCGTACTGAAAAAATCAGGAGCGGAATTCGATGGTGCCGTTTTCCGGATCCATCGATTCGACGATTGCCAGGGAATCGACGTCGTACCCTTCCTCACGCAGCTGGTCGCCACCGCCTTGGAAGCCCTTTTCCACTGCGATGCCGATGCCTTCCACAGTGGCTCCGGCCTCATGGCACAGCTCGATCAGGCCTTTTAACGCCTTGCCGTTGGCAAGGAAATCGTCGATCAGCAGCACGTGGTCGCCTTCATTGAGATAGCGCTTGGACACGATGACAGGGAACTCCTTCTGCTTGGTGAAGGAATACACGGTGGTCGTGTACTGGTCGCCGTCAAGATTGATGGACTGCGCCTTCTTGGCGAACACCACCGGGACATTGCCGAAATGACGGGCCACGACACAGGCGATGCCAATGCCGGAAGCCTCAATGGTCAGAATCTTATCGATGGTCTTGCCCTTGAAATGCTCGGCCCAGGCGGCGCCCATATGGTCGAACAGCTCGACATCGCACTGATGGTTGAGGAACGCGTCCACTTTCAGCACATTGCCGGGCTTGACGGTACCTTGTTGCGCAATGCGCTCTTCAAGTTCCTTCATGAAACCCCTTAATCTTGTCGGCCGCGAAAGCGGCATCAGATGATGGCATACGGCGAGCCGTATATAGGAGTTCAGCATACGCGCCTCAATTGACCGTGCGAGTCGGACCCCTGACCTGCTCATGTGATAAACATGAATGCTGCGAACAAATGTTTGAATATGAGCGTGCGCGAAGAAAAGAGGAATCGGTGGAACAGAGCATGGGACCTGTGATGTGCGATCCGCGGAGCCTGATAGAGGGACTCAACCCCCAACAGGAAGAAGCGGTGAAATACTACGGCCAGGCATTGCTCATCGGCGCCGGCGCAGGCTCAGGCAAGACCCGTGTGCTGACACGTCGCATCGCATGGCTGCTGGCGCATGGCTTCTGGGCAAGCAGCATCCTCGCCATCACCTTCACCAACAAGGCGGCCGCGGAAATGCGTGAACGTCTCGTGACTTTGGTCGGGCCGGAAGCCGAACATATGTGGATCTCCACCTTCCACTCCGCCTGCGTACGCATCCTACGCCGCGACGGCAAGGAAATCGGCCTTAAATCGGGCTTCTCGATTTACGACACCGCGGACAGCGAGCGACTGGTCAAACTGATCGCAGCCGACCTGAACATCGATACGAAGCGGTATACGCCACGCATGCTGCTGGGCAAGATATCCGACTGCAAGAACGCGTTGGTTTCCTGGAAAGACCAGCTGAAAAAAGCGAACTGCGATTACATCCCGGGACAGCGCGGATACCAGGTGAGCGCCGGCGACGTCGACGAACTGGTCGCCGTCGTCTACGCCGAATACCAGCATCGTCTGGCGCTCGCCAACGCAGTCGACTTCGACGATTTGATCATGCGCACCGTGGAATTGCTCCAAACCTGCCCGCAGGTGAGCGAATACTATCGGCACAGGTTCCGTTACATCTTCGTGGACGAGTATCAAGACACCAACCATGCCCAATATGTGCTCGTACGTGAATTGTCCGGCATCGATTCGGACGAGCAGCCCGACCCGCAGGCGAGGGGAGCGGGCCGTGTGGGACCGAGCTGGATTACCGTGGTGGGTGATTCCGACCAATCCATCTACGCGTTCCGAGGTGCGGACATCCGTAACATCCAAGACTTCGAACAGGATTTCCCGAACGCCAAAACCATCATGCTCGAACAGAACTACCGTTCGACGCAGACCATCCTCGACGCGGCGAACGCGGTGATCGCGAAAAACGAAAACCGCAAGCCGAAGAAACTGTGGACGGCGCTTGGTCAAGGCGACAAAATCGTCGGCTATGCCGCCGACAACGCACAGCAGGAAGCCGGATGGATAGCGAACGAAATCGCACGAATCCACACCGAGGAAGACGTCGCTTACCGTGACATCGCCATCATGTACCGAGCCAACGCGCAGTCACGTTCGCTGGAAGAGGCCATGATCAACGCCAATCTGCCGTATCAGCTGGTCGGCGGCACCAAATTCTATGAACGTAGGGAAGTCAAGGACGCCATCGCGTATTTGCAGGCCATCGTGAATCCCGCGGATAATGTGAACGTGCGGCGTATCCTCAATGTGCCTAAACGAGGACTCGGCGCACGCGCGGAGGGATTGGTGGCCGGCTACGCGGACGCGCATGGCCTCACGTTCTTCGAATCCATTGAACATATGGACCAGATTGAAGGCATGACAGGCCGTACCACCAAACCGTTGGGCGCATTCCGTGATCTGATGCACGAGCTGGCCGATTTCGCCAAGGAACATGATTCGAAACCATCCGAAGTGGTGGCCGAAGTATTGGATAAAAGCGGTCTTCTGGAGGAATTGCAACGTTCCGAGGATCCGCAGGATGCTTCGCGTGTGGACAATCTTTCCCAGTTGCAGTCCGTGGCCGCCGAATTCGAACAGAACACGCCGGATGCCACGTTGGCCGGTTTTCTGGAGACCACGGCATTGGTCGCCGACTCGGATCAGTTGCCGGGAGAGGGCGAGGATTCCGGCAAGGTCACGATGATGACCTTGCATACGGCCAAAGGTTTGGAATATCCGTATGTGTTTCTTACGGGTATGGAACAGGGTACGTTCCCGCACCAGCGTGCCATGGAGGACACCAGCGAGCTGTCCGAGGAGCGTCGTCTGGCATACGTGGGCATCACCCGTGCGAAGCGTCGGCTGTATGTGACCCGTGCGGCGGTGCGTGCCCAATGGGGGCAGGCCAATGACATGATGCCCAGCCAGTTCCTGGATGAGATTCCGGATGAACTCATCGATTGGAAACGTCGTGAGGCCGGTGTGGAGCGCATGCGCGCCAGCTGGGGAGATGACGACGAGTTCGGCGGGTGGGACGATGATGACGATTTCGGATCCACTTCCTTCGGCGAATCGATGTACGGATCGTCGACATACGGTTCCTCATCGTATGGTTCTGGTTCTCGCGGATCGCATTCCACTTATGGGTCGTCTCATGGATCGCACAGCTCGTATGGTTCCGGACGGTCCTCCTACGGCTCGGGAAGCCGCCGTTTCTCTGGCGGATCGCACTCTGGCTCGTCCTCATACGGTTCGTATGGCTCATCCCGGTCGTCATACGGTTCCGGCAAGCCCTCCGGCAAATCCGGTAAGGTCACCACGCGCCGCGCCAAGCCAAAGGATCTGACGAAATCGGCTCCGGCAAGTTCGTTGGACGGCAACAACGGATTGAGCATCTCGGATTTCCAGATAGGCGACAGAATCACCCATGACCATTACGGTTTGGGAAAGGTCATCGAAACGCAGGACAAGGGCGCGAATTCGGTGATCACCGTCGATTTCGGCACGGATGGCGTCAAACGATTGCTGCTTCGTGTGGCGCCTATTGAAAAGCTCTGACGGCTTTTCCAATAGGCGCCACACGTGGCGGCGCCGTTGTGGGCTCATAACACGGATTGAGTGAAAAAACAAGTCTTTTCTTTCGGAGCATTTGTTGCGATAATCGGCGATGTTTGCTTTTCGAGAGGAAGAACCATGCCAAGAAAACTGTTCGCCGCGATATCTCAGATTGTTCTGGGCGCGCTGATTGTCATCGCCCCGCAGACCTTCGCGCATGTGTGTGCCGTCAAAGACATGCCCATGGCATGCCGCTACACCGCTCGGGTCGCTCTGGGACTGGGTGTCGTCATCGCATTGCTGGCAATAATCGGATTTTTCGCGCCAAGCCGGGTCAGGGCCGGATTGGATATCGCCAATGCCGTGCTGGGCGTGCTTGTCGTTCTGGTGCCGACCATGCTGGTAGGCGTATGCAGAGGCTCCATGATGCATTGCCATATGGTGACGATGCCGACGCTTATCGTATTGGGCGTGCTGCTGGCGGTGCTCGCAGCAGTCGCCGCATATCTCGATCTCAAGCCGGCAAAGCGTGGCTGACGTGCCGCATATCACCCTTGCGAAACTACCGCTGGCCAATCTGCGTCGCAAACCATTCCGCACTTCGGCGCTTGTCATTGTGGTCGTCATGCTCACTGTGGCGTTCTATGGAGGCGCGCTGCTTTCCATGAACCTGAACAACGGGTTGAACAGCATGCGGGAACGTATGGGCGCCGATCTGATGGTCACGCCGCAGAACACGAAAAACCAGGCTGAGGCGTTGCTCACGGGAAACTCTTCGAGCACGTTCTACTTCACCAATGATATTGGAGGCCAAATCGCCGAAGCGGACGGTGTGGGAGAAAGCACGGTGCAGACGTACATCTCCTCGCTTGCGGCAGCCTGCTGCGACGAAAAGGTGCAGATCATCGGCTTCAACCCCGACACCGACTTCGTCATCACTCCTTGGGTGGCTTCGCAATTCGACGGCACACTCCGTCGCGGCCAAATCATAGCAGGCGCCAGCATCAACGTGTCGGACAACAATACGGTCAAACTGTACGGTCATGAATTCCCCGTGGCCGCGCAACTGGCCGATACCGGAACGTCACTGGACAATTCCGTATTCGTGAACCTGGACACGGTGCCGGATGTCGTTTCCTATTCCGCGCAGGTCGGACATGCCGCGATTCCTGAAGAATACGCCGGCAAAGCGGTATCCGCCGTGCTCGTCAAAGTCAAGGACGGATATTCCGCGCAGCAGGTAGCCTCGAATATCGCAAAAACAACAGGGCTCGAAAGCCTGGGTTATGTGTATCCGGGCGGCATCACGGCTACGACGAAAACGAATCTCAAGGTGATCATCCGCTATGTGGCGGTGTTCATCACGGTGTTCTGGACTATGGGATTGGTCGTGATGTTGGCGGTGTTTTCGTCGGCTATGAACGAACGCAAGCGTGAATTCGCCGCGTACCGTATTCTCGGCGCCGATCGTGCGACCCTGGTGGGCATTATCGTCAAGGAATCGGCGACCATCGGAGCTATTGGAGGTGTGATCGGTGTGACCTGTACCTCGTTGGTCGTGTTTCCGTTCAGTGGTCTGATCGCTAAGGAACTTCAATTGCCGTATCTGCAGATTGGCGTCGGTAAAGTGGCGGTACTGATAGTCGTCGCTCTCCTGTTCGCCGTGCTTACGGGCCTGGTCGCATCCCTCGCCACAGCGGTGCGTCTTTCCGCCCCACAGGCATACCTGACGCTGAGGGAGGGGGAGTGATGCCGGAACAGCCCATATTGGAGGTTCGTGGCCTTACCCGTGAATTCGTACGCCGAGGTAAACCTTTCCCCGCGGTGGATGATGTGAATCTCACGCTCGATCCAGGCGAATTCATGGCGATCGTCGGCAGATCCGGAAACGGCAAAAGCACTTTGCTCAATCTCGTCACGGGATTGCTGAAACCTACATCCGGTTCGATTCTGCTGGCCGGTAACGAGGTGACCACGTTAAACGACAAACAGATGTCGATTTTGCGCAACCGCACCATCGGCTTCGTCACGCAGATCCAGACACTATTGCCGAACCTCACCGCAATCGACAATGTGGTCCTTCCCGCAGTGCTGCATCGCAACCCGTCTCGGTATGAAACCGAAATCGATGAACGGACGAATGACGCACAATCACAGGAACAGACGGCGTCTTCCGTCGTGGTCGATGGCCTTCCCGACGTCATCCAACCAGCTTCGACGCAGACGGCTTCTTCATCTCAGCCCGACCATTTGACGCAACGCGCGCAACATCTGTTGGATCAACTGCTTGTAGGCGAGCTTGCGACATGCTATCCGAAGGAGCTCTCTGGTGGCGAGATGCGCCGCGTCTCCATCGCCCGAGCGTTGATGAACAAGCCGAAACTGCTGATCGCCGATGAACCGACAGGAGATCTGGATGCCGAAAGCACCGCAATCGTCATGCGGCTGCTGCGGCAAGTAGCGGATGACGGTACCTCGGTACTTATGGTTACCCATGATCCGGACGCGCTTGCTTATGTGGACCATACCTATCGTATGGATAGGGGAGTGCTTACTCGGGCCTGACGTTTTTAAGACATGCCGATGTAGGTGAATCGGAGCATCTCGTCCGTCCCCCATGTGTATGATTAGCGATTGGTGTGCGCCCGGAAGGACGTATGCCGTCTGGAGTCTTAGCCCATCAGTGGGTCGGCGGCCATCCGTGGTGTTCTGCATTGCGGGTCAAGCCGTTCGCGCATTGCGCGAAGAAGCACTGGAGAGGCTGGCTCAGCGTATGCCGGACTTCGGCATACGTTCCGTTCAGACAACGACAGAACAAACAAAGGATTAAACCAATGACGAACGTTCAGCGTTCCCGCCGTCAGGTGCGTCTTTCCCGCGCCCTCGGCATCGCTCTGACCCCTAAGGCTCAGCGCATCTTCGAAAAGCGTCCGTATGCTCCTGGCGAGCACGGCCGCACCCGTCGCCGCACTGAATCCGATTACGCAGTGCGTCTGCGCGAGAAGCAGCGTCTTCGCGCTCAGTACGGCATCTCCGAGAAGCAGCTCCGCGCCGCTTACGAGAAGGGCACCCACACCGCCGGCCAGACCGGCAACGCCATGCTGACCGATCTTGAGACCCGTCTCGACGCTCTGGTCCTGCGTGCAGGCTTCGCCCGCACCACCGCCCAGGCTCGCCAGTTCGTGGTCCATCGCCACATCCTCGTCGATGGCAACATCGTCGATCGTCCGTCCTACCGCGTCAAGCCGGGCCAGACCATCCAGGTCAAGGCCAAGAGCCAGACCATGGTTCCGTTCCAGGCCGCTGCCGAAGGTGTGCACCGCGATGTGCTGCCGGCGGTTCCGGGCTACCTGGACGTCAACCTGCCTTCCCTGAAGGCCACCCTGACCCGCAAGCCTGAAGCCGAGGAGATCCCGGTGCAGGTCAACATCCAGTACGTGGTCGAATTCTACGCCCGCTGATCTGGATCACCATACTGTAAGAACATACAGTTTAAGGACATACAGCGAAAGCCTCGCAGCCGTTACGGTTGCGAGGCTTCTCGTTTTTTATGGCGTTTCCGGCGGCATGTCGTTTGGCTGATTCCACAGGTACCATGGAAACCATGTTGCTTCATCTTCATCTGGTCCGTCACGGACAGACGTTTTTCAACCGATATAACAGACTCCAGGGATGGTCGAATTCCCCGTTGACCGATGCGGGACTTGCCGATGCGGACAAGGCCGCCGCCAAACTCCGGGACATTGAGTTCGCCGCGGCATACTGCTCCGACACCACACGCGCCCAGGTGACGGCACAACGGATCCTCGATGCGAACGAAGCCGCAGGACACGTTCGTCCGTCACTGGTCAGCGACATGCATTTCCGTGAGCAGTTCTACGGTTATTTCGAGGGACAGGACATGTCCGTCGCATGGACCGCTGCCGCTGGTCCCCATGGTGCGAAGAACTACAACGACATCGTCCGCAAATACGGGCTTGCCGCCACCCGCGACTTTCTCAAAGAAGCCGATCCGTTCCATGACGCCGAATCCGATAACGAGTATTGGCATCGTGTGGAGGACGGCTTCGCTTTGATTGCGGACAACCCTCGGCTTAAGGACGGCGACCACGTGCTGCAGATCTCCCACGGCAATACATTGTTGAGCCTTATGCACCGATTCGCCCCGGAAGGATACGATTTGAGCGAACGTCCGGCCAACGGTTCGGTGACCTGCCTTGATTTTGACACGAACGAACCCATGGACCGCGCGGTGAGTGTGGTCTCGTACAACCAGTGAACGTATTTGCCACAGTCGTGGCTTTTTACTAGTCTTATGCGGGTATTGTGTTCGCGGGCAACCGTGGAGCTGAAAAGAGGTACAAGATGGGTGTTGGAGAGATCGCCGGTCTGATTGCGGCAATTGCATTCGCGGTGCTTGCCGGTTTCATGATCTACCCGCTGATCCGTCTCGGCAAATTGTTCGACCAGATCGCGCAGACCGTCAAAGACACCGGAGACCATGCGATTCCGGCGCTTGACGAGGGCGTGACCACGGTGCAGCAGGTGAACAAGTCCCTGGAGGATGTCAACAAGATCTCCGCCGCGGCGTCCACCACGGCCAATAATGTCGGCGCGCTGACTGATCTATATGGATCGTTCTTGGGCAAGCCCGTCATCAAGGTTGCGTCCGCCACCTATGCGTTGAAGTCCACTGTGCAGTCTTTCTTGGCTAAGAGAGACGTCAATCACGCGGCAGGCAATAAGGGGGAGTGATGTTCAAGCGTCTTTTCTGGGTCTCCATCGGCGTGGGCATCGGTGTCGTCGCTGTCACAAAAGCGCAGGCATACGTTAAAGCCAACACACCGGACACCGCCCGCCAATTCCTGCTTGGTCCCGACCAGGACCATGTGACCATGCGCACGCTTGAAGGTCTAGTCAATGAGTTCAATGCCACGCGTCGAGCCCGCGAGGCTGAACTTAACAGCAAATATGCGGCGCGGAACGAGTAGTCGTTTTCCGCCCGACAGATACGCTCAAGCAACCAATCACACGTTTGGAAGGCATCAGGCCTCCAACAACAAAGGAGCTCAAATCCACATGCGCACTTCTGAAATCGCGAAGCGCTTTCTTGACTATTTCGAACAGCACGATCATCTTGTCGTTCCCTCGGCATCGTTGATTTCTCCGAACCCGACCACTCTGTTCACCATCGCTGGCATGGTCCCGTTCATCCCGTACCTCATGGGTGAGCAGACCCCGCCGAAGCACCGCATGGCTTCCAACCAGAAGTGCGTGCGTACTCTGGACATCGACGAGGTCGGCAAGACCACCCGTCACGGCACGTTCTTCCAGATGCTCGGCAACTTCTCCTTCGGTGATTACTTCAAGGAGGAGGCCATCCACTATGCGTATGAGCTGCTGACCACCCCGCAGGACAAGGGCGGCTACGGCTTCGATCCGGAGAAACTGTGGATGACCACTTTCACCGACGACGAGGAAGCCCGCTCGATGTGGAAGAACGAAGGCGTCGATCCTGAACATATCCAGATCATGGGTATGGAAGATAACTTCTGGACCACCGGTGGCCCTGGCCCTGGCGGTCCGTGCTCCGAAATCTATGTAGACCGTGGTCCAAAGTACGGTGTCGAAGGCGGCCCGATCGCCGACGAGAACCGTTACATTGAGATTTGGGATCTCGTGTTCGAAAACTACGAGGTCGACAACGTCAAGTCCAAGACCGACCTGCATATCGTCGGCGAGCTTGAGAACAAGAACATCGATACCGGCGCCGGTCTGGAACGTCTCGCCTATCTGATGCAAGGCAAGCAGAACATCTATGAGACCGACGAGGTCTTCCCGGTCATCGAAGCCGCGCAGAAGCTTTCCGGCCGCACCTACGGCGATGACGAGGCTATGGACGTGCGTTTCCGTATCGTGGCCGACCACGTGCGTTCCGCGCTGATGATCATGTCCGACGGCGTCCGTCCGTCCAACAACGGCCGTGGCTATGTGCTGCGCCGCCTGCTGCGTCGAACTGTCAAGGCCATGCGCGAGCTCGGCGTGACAGAGCCGGTCATGCCGACCTTGCTGCCGACCTCCAAGGCCGCGATGGAACCGAGCTATCCGGAGCTTAACGACACCTTCCACGACGTGTCCGAAGCCGCCTACGGTGAGGAGGACGCGTTCCGCCGCACGCTCGAATCCGGCACCGAGATCTTCGACATGGCCGTGACGAAGGCCAAGCAGGGCGGCTCGGACCTCGTGTCCGGCGAGGATGCCTTCAAGCTGCACGACACTTACGGCTTCCCGATTGAAATCACGCTCGAAATGGCCGCCGACCAGGGCGTGAAGGTGGATGAAGCCAAGTTCCGCGAGCTGATGGCCGAACAGAAGAGCCGTGCCCGTGCGGACGCGCTGAAGAAGCGCCACAACGTGGATTTGTCCGTCTATGACGACTTCAAGAAGACCCTGCTCCAGCCGATCGACTTCCTCGGCTACACCGACATGTCCGCACGTGCCAAGGTTCTGGGCATCATGCAGGAGGGCAAGGGTTCCGTTCCCGCCGTCACCGGCCCGGCCAACATCGAGGTCATCCTCGACCGCACGCCGTTCTACGCGCAGGCCGGCGGCCAGCTCGCCGATCAGGGCGAGATTCTGTCCGACGATGGCGCGGTGCTTGAGGTCGACGACGTGCAGAAGCCGATCAAGGACCTTATCGTCCACCAGTGCCGTCTGACCGAAGGCACGCTGGTTGTGGGCGCCGAAGTCAACGCGAACATCGATCTCGAGCGCCGTGGAGCCATTGCACGTTCCCACACCGCCACCCACATGGTGCACAAGGCGCTGCGTGAGGAACTTGGTCCGCAGGCCACCCAGCGTGGCTCCGAAGATGCTCCGAACCGTCTGCGCTTCGATTTCCAATGGTCCAGCGCCCCCAGCAAGGACGCCATGAACGCCGTCGAAGCCCGCGTCAACGAGAAGCTTCGTGAGAACCTTGCCGTCACCACTCAGGAAATGAAGTTCGATGACGCCATCGCTCTTGGCGCCATGCATCTGTTCGGCGAGAAGTACGGCGACATCGTGCGTGTGGTGTCCATCGGCGAGGACGGCTGGAGCCGCGAGCTCTGCGGTGGCACCCATATCGACCACGTCGGCAAGATCGGCGCCATCAACATCATGTCCGAGGCGTCTATCGGTTCCGGCGTGCGCCGCGTGGACGCGGTCGTCGGCCAGGGCGCGTATGAGTTCAACGCCCGCGAGCACGCGCTGGTTTCCCAGCTTTCCGACATGGTCAACGCCCGTCCCGACGAACTCGCCGAGCGTGTGAACATGCTGCTTGCCAAGCTCAAGGAATCCGACCGTCGTCTTGCCGCAATGTACGAGTCCCAGCTTGCGGCCTCTGTGCCAACGCTGGTGGCTGAGGCCAAAGCTTCCTCGGCTCCGGTCAAGGTCGCCAAGAAGAACGTTGGACATTTCGGCTCCTTCGACGCGCTTCGCAAGACCGTGCTCGACGTGCGCGGCCAGCTCGGCGAAGATGCTCCGGTCGTGGTGGCTCTTGCCGGCATGAACGAGGACGGCAAGCCCATGGTCGCCGTGGCAACCAACGAAGCGGCACGCAAGCAAGGCATCAAGGCTGGTGATCTGGTCCGTGGCGCTTCCAAGGTTCTTGGCGGTGGTGGCGGCGGCAAGCCGGACTTCGCACAGGGTGGCGGCGCGGACGCCACCAAGATCGACGAGGCACTTGAGGCATTGGCCGGCCAGGCTCTGAAGGGCTGATTCTCCAAGCATGGTTTGGCTTGGTATCGATCTGGGTGATGCTCGGGTCGGACTTGCGTTGTCCGATCCCGAGCTCACCCTCGCACATCCCATAGGCAATATTCAAGTGTATGGGGATTCTTTCCGCGCGTTGGATGAAGTCATCGACGTCATTGGGGACGAGTCGGTGGACCATGTGGTGATTGGCCTGCCGTTGCTGCTGAACGGCGAAGAGGGGAAAAGCGCCAAAAAAGCGAGACGCTGGTCCGTCAATCTTGAAAAACGACTGCATGCGGCCGTGGAGGATGAATCATATTCGGTGACGCGGGTTCCCACCATTGAATTGGTGGATGAGCGTCTGACGACAGTGACCGCACATCATCAGTTGTTCGATGCGCGCATCGGCGGACGCAAGCACCGTCCGATGGTCGACCAGCAATCTGCGGTGGTGATTTTGCAGACGGCGCTCGACCGAAGCAGAGAGTAAGGGGAGAGAGACCTTTGACCGATAATCTGAACGATTTTTTCTCCGATAACGCGCAGTGGGTCGATGATACGTCAGCGGGCTCGTCATTCGATGCCGCGTTGCCGCCGCAACCGCCGAAATCGCGACGCGACATGCGTAAACGACGTGAGCAACAACGTCGTCGTCGCTATGTCACAATCATCGCGGCTGCCGTCGTTGTCATTCTTGTCGTCGTCGGCGGCTTTTTCGGTGTGCGCATGGTTAAACATCTCAGGCAAATGAACGCCAACGGCTCGCAAATCCAGATTGAGGATTACACCGGTTCGGGAGACAAAGACACGACGTTCACCGTGGAAACCGGACAAGGCGCAGCCGAAATCGCACGAAATCTGGTCAAGGCGGACATCGTCAAATCCGAATCGGCGTTCACCTCCGCAGTCGCGGCCGCCGGCGCGACGCTTTACCCGGGTTCGTACGCGTTGAAGACGCATATGAAAGCGGCCGATGTCGTCAAGATCCTGTCCGACCAAAGCAAGGCCGGCGGTTTCGCCGAAGTCAAGGCCGGCGAACGGGTGTCCGATGTCATCGCCAACGCGGCCAAGATGTCAGGCAAGGACGTGTCCGAATTCCAAGCGGTCATCGACGGTGGCGGCGCGGGCATTCTGCCAGATGAAGCGGGTGGCAAATTCGAAGGATGGCTTGAGCCCGGATCCTACAGCGTCCAGGACAAGTCCGCCAAGGACATCCTCAAGGAAATGGTCACGGCACGCGTCAACAAACTGGACACATTGGGCGTGCCAGATGGAAGCGAACGCGAACGTATCATGAACATCGCGTCCATCGCCGAATCCGAGGCATGCAATCCTGACGATTACGGTAAGGTGGCGAGGGTCATCCTGAACAGAATCGACCAGGACATGCCGTTGGGCATGGACAGCACCGTTGCCTACGGGTTCAACACCACAGGCAGCAAGCTGACAGACGAGCAGCTTGAGGATGGAAGCAACCCGTACAACACTCGCGTGAACAAAGGACTTCCTCCGACGCCGATCAGCAATCCCGGCGATTCCGCTATCCAAGCCGCGATGAATCCTCCGGAAGGCAAATGGCTGTACTTCGTCACCACCAACCTCAAGACCGGCGAGACGAAGTTCGTGGAAACCGAAGACGAATTCTGGAAGATTCGCGACGAATACAAAAGCAACAACGCGAATGCCAACTGACGGTATCACGCATTAACACAACGCGTGCATCGCGATGCTTATCGCCCCGGCCACGACAATGGTCGGGGCGAACGGCGTCTTACCGGCGAATCGCGTATGCTTCTGCGGGTCGAACCGTGTCCAAATCGCAAGCCACAGCAGCCCCAGCACACTAATCGCAAACCACCAGAACACCACTGGAAACAGGCCGAACATGCCTACGGCCAAGCCGATAAGCAACGTCGTGGTGACGTCGCCGAATCCCAAAGCCCCTGGCTTGATGAGCGCAAGCGCACATTGCAGCACGGCGGATAACGCGGCGAACAACAGAGCCTGCAATGCCAGAAACAGTGAATTAACGGACAACGCATACGTGATGTCCACAATGACCTGCGCCAAACACCCTACGGCGATCCACATGCGTGGAATGCGTCGTGCCCGGATATCCTCAACGCTGACGGCCATTCCACAGAGCAGACTCGGCAGGCAAATCATGTACCACATACCGTTAAGATAGTCCACGAATCGTATTTGGCAGAAAAGGAGTGTTGGCATGTTGCGCTGGCAGACAGCAGGTGAATCGCACGGCGAAGCGCTTGTCGCCATGATCGAGGGGCTGCCTGCGGGCATCCACGTCACTACTGAGGATATCGTCGGCGCATTGGCACGCCGACGTCTCGGATATGGCCGTGGTGCGCGCATGAAATTCGAACAGGACAAGGTCCGCATGCTCACCGGTGTGCGTTTCGGCGAGACCATCGGCTCTCCCGTCGCCATCGAGATCGCCAATACCGAATGGCCGAAATGGACCGAGGTGATGAGCGCCGATCCGCTTGACCATGACATTCCGCGCGAAGGCCGCAACGCGCCGCTATCCCGTCCCCGTCCGGGGCATGCCGATCTGACTGGCATGCGCAAGTACGGTTTCGACGACGCCCGTCCAGTGCTGGAACGTTCCAGCGCACGTGAGACCGCGTCGCGTGTGGCCTTAGGTGAGGTCGCCAAGCAGTTCCTTGAACAGACGTTGGGCATACGTACCGTCTCCCATGTGCTGTCAATCGGTGGTGCTGGCATCACCGACCCGCAGAATGCGGTGCTGCCGAAGCCTGAGGACCTCGAAGCATTGGACGCTTCGCCGGTGCGCACATTGGATAAGACGGCCGAACAGCAGATGATCGCACGCATCGACGAGGCCAAGGAGAACGCCGATACCTTAGGCGGCGTGATCGAGGTCGTGGTATACGGCGTTCCGGCTGGAATCGGCACGTACGTTGAATCGGACCGCAGGCTGGACGCGGCATTGGCCAGTGCCGTCATGGGCGTCCAGGCCATCAAGGGCGTGGAGATCGGGGACGGTTTCCTTGAGGCGATGCGTCCCGGCTCCCAGGCGCACGACGAAATGGTGGTTGGCGACGATGGCCGCATCACACGTCTGAGCAATCGTGCGGGCGGAATCGAAGGCGGCATGTCCAACGGCCAGCCGATTGTGGTGCGTGCCGCGATGAAGCCGATTCCATCCATTCCAAAGGCGCTTCGCACCGTCGACGTCACCACCGGCGAGGCGGCCCAGGCCATCAACCAGCGTTCCGACAACACCGCCGTTCCCGCGGCGGCCGTCGTGGCCGAGGCGATGGTGCGCCTCACCATCGCTCAATACGTGCTGGAGAAGTTCGGCGGCGACAGCGTGGCCGAAACCAAGCGCAACGCCGAATCCTATGTGGCGTCCTGGCCGGAGCACATGAGGTGACCGATTCGATGGCTGGAATGCGTAGACCCGTCGCCGTCATCATCGGCATGATGGGCGCGGGCAAGACCCGCGTCGGCAAGGAAGCGGCGCAGATGATGCAACTGCCGTTCGCCGACGCCGACAACGAGATCGAACATGATGCGGGAATGAAGATTCCCGAATATTTCGAAAGGTACGGCGAACCGGAGTTCCGTAAGCTGGAAAGCGACGTTGTGCTTGACATGCTGGAGGATTTCGACGGCATCTTCTCCTTGGGCGGGGGCGCTCCAATGACCCCGTCCATCCAGCAGGGGCTCGCCGAATACATCGCCGACGGCGGCAAGGTCGTGTATTTGATGGCCGATCCGAAGGAAGCCATGGAACGCGCCAACCGCGGCGGCGGCCGTCCGATGCTCAACGGCGACGCCAACGAGCGTTGGAAGAAGTTGTACAAGGAACGCGACCCGGTGTTCAGACGCGTGGCCAATGTGCAGGTGCGCACCCACGGACAAACCCCGCAAGTGGCCGCGAGAAAGCTGATGGAAATGATCGATCAACGTATCGTCCACGTCACCGGATCCACCATCGAACCATACGATGTGTGCATAGGCGAAGGTGTGATGAGCCAGCTTGCGCAGGTGCTGGGGGACAAGCCTGCCAAAGTGGCATTGATTCACACCCAGGCGGTGCAACGGCATTCCGACCGCGCGCGCACGCTGTTGCGCCAGTCCGGTTATGACGTGCACGACATCGTCATTCCCGATGCTGAAGCCGGCAAGACCATCGAAGTGGCCAACGGCATCTGGCAGCGTCTGGGGGAGGAAGGCTTCACCCGTTCTGATGCGATTGTCGGTCTCGGCGGTGGCGCAGCCACCGATCTGGCCGGTTTCGTGGCCGCCACATGGATGCGTGGCATCCGCTACGTCAACTGCCCGACCTCGCTGCTGGCCATGGTCGACGCCTCCACCGGCGGCAAAACCGGCATCAACACTCCACAAGGCAAGAACCTCGTCGGCTCGTTCTATACGCCGGCCGGCGTGCTCGCCGACATGGGAGCACTTGCCTCGTTGCCGAACGACATCTTCATCGAAGGTCTGGGCGAAGTGGCGAAATCCGGTTTCATCATGGATCCGGAGATTCTGCGCATGCTTGAAGACCATGCCGACGAGCTGCGCTCGTTCGACGGTTCGACGTTCCTTGACTCCGATCTGAAGGATGTGGTCGCCGAACTCATCGAACGTACCGTGACGGTGAAGGCGTACCATGTGTCCGCCGACCTCAAAGAAGCCGGATTGCGTGAATTCCTCAACTACGGACATACGCTTGGCCATGCCATCGAAAAACTCGAACACTTCCGCTGGAGGCACGGCAACGCCGTTGCGGTCGGTTGCGTCTATGCGGCCGAACTGTCCCATCTGCTCGGCTACATCGACCAGGATCTGGTCGACTACCATCGTTCGCTGCTCGGCTCGCTCGGCCTGCCGACATCATGGAACAATGGCAGCTGGGATGATGTGCTGGCGCTCATGCACCGAGACAAGAAGGCCCGCGGCAACAAACTGCGTTTCGTCATACTCGGCTCGCTCGGCCATCCCATCCACCTCGAGGATCCGCCGGCGGACGCCGTCGAGGAGGCGTTCCGACGCATCCAGCGGTAGGACGCAATCGCAAGAACGAACACAAAAGGAAGCAATATGACCAAAGTAGTGGTTGTCAACGGACCGAACCTCGGCCGTCTCGGAGTGCGCCAGCCTGACGTATACGGCAAGCAGGATCTTGAGACCCTGCGCAAACTGTGCACCGAATGGGGTCATGAACTGGGGCTTGACGTGGAGGTGCGTCAAAGCGACGACGAGGCCGAGATGATTCATTGGATGCATCAGGCCGCGGACGAGAAAACGCCGATCGTGATGAATCCGGCGGCTTTCACGCATTACTCCTATGGTTTGGCGGACGCCGCGCACATGGTGATCGACGAGGGACTGCCGCTTATGGAGGTGCATATCTCCAACCCGTCCGCACGCGACGAGTTCCGCAAGCGTTCCGTGATCTCTCCGGTGGCCACCGGTACCATCACCGGCATGGGATTCTATGGCTACAAGCTGGCAATCGAAGCGGTTGCGCACTTGTTGGAAGAACGCTGACATCGACATTCCGTCATGGATTCAGCCGGATGCCTGTCTTTAAGGCATCCGGCTTTTTCGTGCCAATGAGGACGACGCATATCCCGGTCTCCCCGGATTGGTATACAGTGATATTGCAAACGTATGCAAACCGGGAGCATGGCGAAGTGACGAAGAGGTCGATGACTATGGGCGCAATCGCAAGAAGAATCACACGTGTCATTACGGCGGTCGTATGCGTCGCGGTATCGGTCGGTGTCTCAGTCGCCACGCTTCACGTGCCGACACGTGAAGGCGGCGGGGAACGTTTCAATCCCGCGCGATACCGCAGCGACGTGATCGTGACCATGTTCCAAGCCAATTGGAAATCCGTCGCCCGCGAATGCGGCGAAGTGCTGGGACCCGAAGGCGTCGGCTACGTACAGGTCTCGCCGCCGCAGGAAAGCATCCAAGGCACGCAGTGGTGGACGAGCTATCAGCCGGTAAGCTACAAACTTGACTCCAAAGAAGGCACCGAAGCTGAATTTAAGAACATGGTCCGGCAATGCAAGGCCGCGGGCGTCGGCGTGATCGCGGATACGGTCATCAACCACACCACCGGCGTCGACAAAACACAAGGGACCGGCACCGCCGGAAGCCCCTACGACAATAAAGGCTATTTCCCTGAAGCCGGATACACGCCATCGGACTTCCATGCCCCCTGTTCTATCTGGACGTACCGCGACGCCGAAAGCGTGTGGAACTGCCAGGTATCGGGTTTGCAGGACCTTGATACATCAAGCCCGCACGTGCGCGACGTGCTGTCTGACTATTTTGTGAAGCTTCTCGACTACGGCGTCGCCGGATTCCGCGTGGATGCCGTCAAACACATGCCTCCGGAAGACGTGCTGGCCATCAAGAAACTCGTTGCGAAGAAATCCGGACGTTCCATGAACGACATCTGGTGGACGCAGGAAGTGATTGGCGACAATGCGGAAGCCGCCGAAATCCAACCGAGGAACTATCTCAAAACCGGCCAGGTGAACGAATTCCAGTACGCATATCGGCTTAAGTCCCTGTTCTCCAACTCGCTGGCAGGCGGAAGCCTGTCGATCAAAGACATTCCGCAGAACATCACCGACAGTGGCAAGGCCAGCGTATTCGTGACGAATTGGGATACCGAACGCAACAACATGACGCTCACCTACAAGGACGGCGACGCCTACCGGCTAGCGAACGCGTTCATGCTGGCCTACCCGTATGGCGCCCCCAACGTGTTCTCCGGATACGAATTCCATGACACCGACTCGGGAGCTTCAGGCGCCACTGCGACCAGCGTGCCCGATATTGACTGCTCCAAAGACTCCGGCTGGAGCTGCACCGAACGCTGGCCTGACGTGCACGGTATGGTCGGCTGGCATAATGTCGCAGGCGACGCGCCGCTCTCCGATTGGCAGGATGACGGCGACAACATGATCGCCTTCGGTCGAGGGGGACGTGCCTTCATCGCCATCAACAATTCCGTGCGCACACGTACTGTGACGTACCACACGGCTTTGCCGGCAGGGGAGTATTGCGATGTCTACGCTTCCGCCGACTGTTCCGGCAGCGTGCATGTGCGTTTCGACGGGGATGCCACACTGACGGTTCCTGCCGGTAGTGCAGTGGCCTTCCATATCGCCGCGACACCGTATACCGTGAGACAATGATTGCAATCGTTTGCTGTTTTTTGCAGCTATTTCTGAATGTTTTCTGCTTGACTTGCAGAAAAAAATTTTGATTGCAGCAACAGGTTGCACTTCGGCATATATGAAGTGCATGTGCAGCAGAGGGTCACGCTGTTTCATTGCCACGCGCAGCCATTGACATACAATTAACTCTGATTCGGAGTGTGAACGTATGCATATTCATCGTCGAGTATATTCTGAATTATCCGCGTGGATGCGGATGACCATGGCGCATACGTTGCCGGTCGCAGCGCCTGCCATGGGCGTTTGAACCGGCCTCATAGATGAGAACGGAGAACGATGGTCGTTCAAACAAACCGTCCATTAGGCCGTGTGGTGGCGATGGGCGTCACCGCGGCCATGGCGTGCGCTTCGTTGGTCGCGGCACCGATCGTGGCCCAGGCGCAATCCAAAACGCAGGCCAATCAACAGAAAGATGTCCAGGTGATTGCGTTCCAGCAGACGTGGAACACCATCGCCAAGGAATGCACCAACACCTATGGTCCGGAAGGTGTGGCCTATGTGGAGGTCTCGCCTCCGCAGGAATCCATCCAAGGCACGCAGTGGTGGACCAGCTACCAGCCTGTGAACTACAAGCTCGACTCCAAGCTGGGCACGGAAGCCGAATTCAAGAACATGGTTCAGCAGTGCTCCGCGGCAGGCGTGGGCATCATCGCCGACGTGGTGCTCAACCAGACCACCGGCGCCGACGTGGCCGCCGGAGACCAGAAGGGCGTGGCCGGCAGCGAATACAACGGCTCCACCGGCAGCTACCCGGGCTTCGCCACCAAGCAGTACCCGGACGGCATCACCGCCGCCGACTTCCACAGCTGCACCAAGAACATCTCCGACTACACCAATCAGAAGGAAGTTCAGGAATGCCGCCTGAGCTCCATGTGGGACTTCAACTCCGAAAGCGAGAAGGTGCAGGACATCCAGTCCGACTACCTAGCCTCGCTGTGGAACGCCGGCGTGCGCGGCTTCCGCATGGATGCCGTCAAGCACATCCACACTGACAGCATGAAGGCCATCAAGGAGAAGTTCGCCAAGAAAATCGGCAAGAACGCCAACGACATCTACTGGATTCAGGAGGTCATCGGCAACGCCTCCGAGGCCGCGGGCATCCAGCCGAGCAACTACGTGCAGAACGGCACCGTGACCGAATTCGGCTTCAAATCCGAGATGAACCAGACCTTCAAGGACAAGATCGCCAACCTCAAGGGGCTGAGCGATCGCCTGAGCAAGGATCTGTCCTCCGAGGACGCCAACGTGTTCGTCACCAACTGGGACACCGCCCGCAACGAGGGTGCGCTGACCTACAAGGACGGCGCCAAGTACCAGCTGGCCAACGCGTTCATGCTGGCCTACGACTACGGCACCCCGCGCCTGCTCTCCGACTACAAGTGGGACGTCAACGACAACGGTGCGCCCGGAGCGACCGCGACCTCCGTGCCCGACGTGGATATGGACAAGGCATGCTCCACCAACGATTCCGATTGGAACTGCGAGCAGCGCTGGACCTCCACCCGCGGCATGATCGCCTTCCGCAACTATGTCAACGGCACCAAGGTCGCCGATTGGCAGGATGACGGCGGCGACAACATCGCCTTCTCCCGCGGAGCCAAGGGCTTCATCGCCATCAACAACGGCAAGAAGGACAAGGACGCCTCCTACACGACATCCCTCGCCGACGGCGAATACTGCAACGTGTACGCCACCATGGACTGCTCCAAGACCGTGACCGTCAAGGGTGGCAAGGTCGAGACCACGGTGCCGGCGCACTCCGCCATCGCCCTGTATGCCGGTGCTACCAAGGCCTCGCACCCCGCAGCCTCCGCCGCCACCGATCCGTCCGATCCCGACGTGAGCCAGGAGGAGGATGACGCCCTGCCCGACGACAGAAGCGTCACCATCTACTACAAGCCCGCCAACTCTGAGTGGAAGACCCCGAAGGTCCATTACGGCCTCGGCAACGATTGGGAGCAGCCGGAAGCCGACATGACCCTCGACGTGCAGGGTTACTACACCGCCACCATCAACACCAAGGGCAAAGCGATCGACTTCGTGTTCCATGACAAGGACACCGATGGTTGGGAGAACCCGAAGGACGGCGGCAACTACCATGCCAACGTCGGCATCACCCACGTTGGCGTGAGCGAGCAGGCCGCAACCGTCGGCAACCCCGAATCCATCGGCGCCAAGACCCGTCTCGTCGTGCACTACAAGCCATCCAGCGCCTCGGACAACCGCGGCGTGTACGTGTGGGGCACCGATGTGAACGGCGGCAACATGGACGCCAAGCACCACGCCTTCACCGGCACTGACTGCTGGGGCAAGGTCGCCGTGCTCAATTTCGACGGCAAGTACGACAAGTTCGGCTTCCTCGTCACCACCAGCGATTGGAACAAGTACGGCGCCGACCGTAGCGCCACCGTGAGCGCCGACGGCACCGCCGAGGTGTGGATCGACGGCACCAAGTACCCGGACCAGGGCGAGGCGACCACTGTCGAGACGCTTGATTCGGCACCGGCCGATTACGCCTGCAAGGCCAACACCGTCAAGGTGAAGGTGCACTACAACCGAGACGACGGCCTGTACTACAACGCCGAGGACACCAGCACCACTGTGCCGCAGTGGGATATCTGGACCTGGGCATCCAATTGGAACGGCGGTGCCGCTACCTTCACCACCCATGACGATTGGGGCGAGATCGCGGAGTACTCCTTCACCAACTACACCTACTACAACAACGACGGCGCTTCCGATATCGGCATGCTGCGCCGTTACGGTAAGGACGCGTGGAAGGCCAAGGACCCGGACGACGCCGATCACAGGATCCCGTCCAACGCGCTCGTGTTCGACGCCGACGGCAACGCCTCTGCCGAAGTGTGGCTGCTCGGCGGCGACGCCACGGTGTATACCTCCCGCCCGTCCCTCGGCGCGACCATGAAGTCCGCCGAGATCTCCGGCACCAACCAGCTGTCCGCCAAGCTTTCCAAGAAGGTCTCCACGGATGACCTGAAAGGCAAGGTCACCGTCACGGACGCCGACGGCAAAGCCGTCGATGTCAAGAGTCTCAAGGCCGACGGCACCAAGGTGATCATCACCGCCGACAAGGATCTGGACGTTCGCGGCAAGTACACCGTCGAGATCAAGGGCTTCGGCTCCCAGAACGCCATCGCCGGTTCGGTGGTCCGCACCGACGCCTTCGACAAGAAGTACGCCTACAGCGGCGAGGATCTGGGCGCGACCTTCACCAAGAAGCAGACCGGCTTCAAGGTGTGGGCGCCGACCGCCGCCAAGGTCGAGCTCATCACCTACAAGTCCGCCGACCCGAATGCCGAGATCGATCAGACCATCGACATGACAAGCGAAAGCAAGGGCGTGTGGAGCGCCACGGTGAAGAAGCTTGCCTCCGGCACCGCGTACTCCTACAGGCTCACCTTCGCCGACGGCACGGTGAACACCTCCGCCGATCCGTACGCCACCGCGGCCGTCGCCAACGGCGAGCGCTCCGTAGTGCTCTCCAAGAAGGCCATGGGCAAGGCGGGCAAGCGCATGCCGGCCTTCGGCAAGACCACCGACGCCTCCATCGCCGAGATGAACATCCGCGACTTCTCCATCAACCCGGCCTCCGGCATCTCCGCCGACAAGCAGGGCAAGTACCTGGGCGTGGTCGAATCCGGCACGAAGACCGCCAAGGGCGCGACCTCCGGCCTCGACTATCTCAAGTCGCTGGGCGTCACCCACGTGCAGATCATGCCGATGTACGACTACGGTTCCGTCAACGAGACCGGCGACCTGAGCTACAACGCCGATGGCGCGCAGAACTGGGGCTACGACCCGGAGAACTACAACGTGCCGGAAGGCTCGTACTCCTCCGATCCGAGCAACCCGAGCTCCCGCGTCACCGAAATGAAGCAGATGGTCAAGGGCCTGCACAAGAACAACATCCGCGTCATCATGGATGTGGTGTACAACCACGTCCACAATGCCGCGAACCATTCGTTCAACAAGACGGTCCCGGGCTACTACTTCCGCTATGACGACAACGGTTCGCTCGTCAACGACTCCGGTTGCGGCAACGACACCGCCTCCGAACGTGCGATGATGCGCAAGTACATCGTCGACTCGGTGACCTACTGGGCGAAGAACTACAACATCGACGGCTTCCGATTCGACCTCATGGGTCTGATCGACACCAAGACGATGCAGGAGGTTCGTGCTGCCCTCGACAAGATCGATCCGTCCATCATCGTGCTCGGCGAAGGCTGGGACATGAACTCCACGATGGACAAGAGCGAGATGACCATCCAGCCAAACGCCTACCAGGTCGCTTCGGACGGCACCAACAACGGCATCGCGTTCTTCAACGACTCGATCCGCGACGGCCTCAAGGGTTCCGTGTTCTCCGACACCGACACCGGTTTCGTCTCCGGCAAGGCCGATCAGGAAAGCCTCATCGCCCACAACGTGCTCGGCTGCCAGTACGACGCCGACGCCATCACCACCTGCTGGAACGGCAATGCGCAGGACCACTACGCGGATGCCGGTCAGGTGGTGAACTACGCCGAGATCCACGACAACATGACCCTGTACGACAAGCTCAGGAAGTCCGTGCCCACGGATGACGAGGCCACCACCGAGGCGCGCGCCAAGCTCGCCGATTCCGTGGTCTACCTGTCCGAAGGCATCCCGGCCATCCAGCTGGGCCAGGAGTTCCTGCGCACCAAGGGCGGCAACGACAACAGCTATAACGCCGGTGACGAGGTGAACGCCATCGACTGGGATCGCACCACGCAGTACTCCGGCTCCGTCGACTACGTCAGGGGCCTGATCAAGCTGCGCAACAGGATCGCTGCCCTCCGCCAGACCAGCTACAACGACATCAACGCCAGCGTGACCATGCTCAAGTCCGCCAACGGTGTCGTGGCCTATCAGGCGAAGGACTCCAGCGGCACCTACGTGGTGATCTTCAACGCCAACAACGATGCCGCCGCCATCGATGGCGTCGAGGCCGGCAAGTACGAGGTGCTCGCCGCAAACGGCACCGTGTACGGCGACGATGATGTCAAGAGCGTCACCGTCCGCAAGGGCTCCGCATACACCGCTGGCGCACTGTCCGCCACCGTGCTCAAGGTCGCCTCCGCCGACGACGTCGTTCCCGTGATTAGCGGTGTGAACGAGTCGACGACCATCACCGTCGGTTCCAAGTTCGATCCGATGGCGGGCGTCTCCGCCACCGACGACATCGACGGCGATCTGACCGACAAGATCAAGGTCGAGGGCACCGTGGACGCCAATAAGGTCGGTGACTACAAGCTGGTCTACTCCGTGACCAACTCCCGTGGCAAGACCACGACCTTCACCCGCACGGTGCACGTCCAGAAGCAGGCCGTCACCCCGGCCGCCGATAAGAACAATGGCAATGCCAATGGCAAGATCAACGGCAAGGCCGACAATACAAAGGAAGACGCGGAGAAAAACGCGGCGCAGAGCCCGGCAACAGGCTCCAACGTCGCCGGAATCGCCTTGGCCGTCATGGTGCTCGCCGTTGCGGCGGGCGTGTTGATCGTCCTCCGCAGGAAGGAGGCCGGCGACCGATAAAATCGCAATCGTCTGACTGTATTTCCTGAATTTCCGAAAGGCGGGACCGCGGAGCAATGCGGTCCCGCCTTTTCGTATCACGATGGAACACGCCGCGTCTTGCGCCGCTGATAGACTGAAGTTCCATGGTTAGAAGACAACATGGCAATTCTCAAGAACACGTCACCAAGCATATTTTCGTCACCGGCGGCGTAGTGTCCTCCCTTGGCAAAGGCCTGACCGCCTCCTCCCTTGGACGCCTGCTCCGTAGCCGCGGCATCAAGGTTTTGCAGCAGAAGCTCGATCCGTACATCAACGTGGATCCGGGCACGATGAATCCTTTCCAGCACGGTGAGGTCTATGTCACCGAAGATGGCGCGGAAACCGATCTCGACATCGGCCACTACGAGCGTTTCCTCGACGTGTACCTGAGCCAGAAGGCCAACGTCACCACCGGCCAGATCTATCAGGAGGTGCTGCGCAAGGAACGCGCCGGCGAATACCTCGGCCAGTGCGTGCAGGTCATCCCTCACATCACCAACGAAATCAAGTCCCGTATGCGCGCGCAGGCGTCCGATGACGTCGACGTGATCATCACCGAAATCGGCGGCACCGTCGGCGACATTGAATCCCAGCCGTTCCTGGAGGCCGCTCGTGAAGTACGCCGCGACCTGGGCGCCGAAAACTGCATGTTCGTGCACGTCTCCCTGGTGCCGTACATCGCCGCCGCGCATGAGCTCAAGACCAAGCCGACCCAGCATTCCGTCATGATGCTGCGCCAGCTCGGCATCTCCCCGGACGCGCTCGTGCTGCGTTCCGACCGGCCGCTCAACCAGTCCATCAAGGACAAGATCTCCCTGATGTGCGACGTGGACTCCGAAGGCGTCGTCAACTGCGTGGACGCTCCGAGCATCTACGACGTGCCGAAGACCCTGTTCGACGAAGGCCTCGACGCCTACGTGGTGCGTGAACTCGGCCTGCCGTTCCATGACGTCGACTGGGACGAGTGGGAGGACCTGCTCGAACGCGTGCACCATCCGAAGCACGAGGTCAACGTGGCCATCGTCGGCAAGTACATTGACCTGCCGGACGCCTACCTGTCCGTCACCGAGGCCATCAAGGCCGGCGGCTTCGCCAACTGGGCCAAGGTCAACGTCAAGTGGGTGGCCGCCGACAAGTGCGCCACCGAAGAAGGCGCCGCGGCGGCCCTCGACCAGGTCGACGGCATCGTGATTCCGGGCGGCTTCGGCATCCGTGGCATCGACGGCAAGATCGGCGCCCTGCGTTACGCCCGCGAGCACAAGTTGCCGGCCCTCGGCCTGTGCCTCGGTCTGCAGTCCATGGTCATCGAATACGCACGCGATGTCCTCGGCATCACCGACGCGAACTCCTCCGAATTCGATCCGGATTGCGCCAACCCGGTCATCGCCACCATGGAAGAGCAGAAGGACATCGTCGCCGGCAAGGGCGACATGGGTCACACCATGCGTCTGGGCTCCTACCCGGCGGAACTGGAGGAAGGCTCCATTGTCGCCGAGCTGTACGGCACCACGCATGTCACCGAACGCCACCGCCACCGTTACGAGGTGAACGTGGCATACAAGGATCGTCTGCGCGAAGGCGGTCTGGTCATCTCCGGCCAGAGCCCTGACGGTGAACTCACCGAATTCGTCGAACTGCCGCGCGAGGTGCATCCGTTCTACGTGGCCACCCAGGCCCATCCGGAATTCAAGTCCCGTCCGACCAAGCCGCATCCGCTGTTCGCGGGTCTGGTCAAGGCCGCTCTGGACCACCAGCAGGCGCGCTGAGACGATTTGAGCGCATAAGCTCGATTCATCGCAAAGCGGAAGACCGAATCTGCATGGTCTTCCGCTTTTTTGTAGGGCAAATCACGGGCGAATACTGTCGAATTTCGAATAAGGTCTAGTGTTTCGCTGTGTGTTCTGTTAGGTTGTCATAGGTATCAATGAGTGAATGGAGGCAGCGTACGGTGGCAGAGAACCAAGCGTCCAACGCCGCGGCCGACGTGGAGATGAGCCAGTATGTGGCTGATCGCACGCGCGTGAACGAAGACAAGATCAAGCAGGATGACGAGATCATCGAGCAATTCGGTGACTACAACTACGGTTGGCACGATACGGACTTCGCCGGCGAGGCGGCGAAGAAAGGCATCGACGAGAACGTCGTGCGTGCCATCTCCGCCGACAAACACGAGCCGGAATGGATGCTGGAAAAGCGATTGGAAGGGTATCGCGATTTCATCAACCGTCCAATGCCGCAGTGGGGCGTCGATTTGAAGGACTTCGACGCCGACGATTTCAAGTACTACGTCAAGCCGATCGACAAGCAGGCCACCACTTGGGAGGAACTGCCCGACGAAATCCGCTCCACGTACGACAAGCTCGGCATTCCGGAAGCGGAGAAAAGCAGACTCGTCTCCGGCGTCGCCGCGCAGTACGAGTCCGAGGTCATCTACAATTCAATCCAGAAGGATCTCGAAGAGCAGGGCGTCATCTTCGTCGACACCGACACCGCCGTGCAAAAGTACCCGGAACTCGTCAAGAAGTATTTCGGCAAATGCATTCTGAGCAACGACAACAAATTCTCGGCATTGAACACCGCCGCATGGTCGGGCGGCTCGTTCGTATACGTGCCGAAGGGCGTGCACGTGGACATCCCGCTGCAGGCATACTTCCGCATCAACACGCCGAACATGGGACAGTTCGAACGCACGCTGATCATCGCTGATGAAGGCTCCTACGTGCATTACGTGGAAGGCTGCACCGCGCCGATCTACTCCACCGACTCGCTGCATTCCGGCGTGGTGGAGATCTTCGTCGAGCCGCACGCCCGTGTGCGTTACACCACCGTGCAGAACTGGTCGAACAACGTGTACAACCTGGTGACGCAGCGCGCCTACGTGCGTGAGGGCGGCACCATGGAATGGGTGGACGGCAACATCGGCTCGAAAGCCACCATGAAGTATCCGGCATGCATCCTCGCCGAGCCGTATGCGAAGGCCAGCACCATGTCGTTGGGCTTCGCCGGTAAGGGACAGTACCAGGACACGGGCGCGAAGATGATTCACCTCGCCCCGCATACCAGCTCCACCATCGTGGCGAAGTCGATTTCCCGTGGCGGCGGACGTTCCGCATACCGTGGCCTCGTCAAAATCGTCAAGGGCGCGGAAGGGTCCTCCAATTCGACGGTCTGCGACGCTTTGCTCGTCGACGAATTCAGCCGTTCCGACACGTACCCGCATGTGGATGTGCGTGAGGACAACGTCTCCATGGCGCATGAGGCCACCGTTTCCAAGGTCTCCGAAGACCAGCTGTTCTATCTGATGAGCCGCGGCCTGTCCGAAGACGAGGCCATGGGCATGATCGTGCGCGGCTTCGTCGAACCGATCAGTCGCGAGCTGCCGATGGAATACGCGCTCGAATTGAACCGTTTGGTGGAATTGCAGATGGAAGGATCGGTGGGCTGATCACCATGGCACAAACTCAGGAAATCAACATCCCCGTCGCGGATCCGTCCGATCCGTACGCGAATCCGGCGGCCATGCCGTCATCCGCGGATCGCGCTCCACGCTCATTCGACATCGAAGCGTTCGCCAAGCCGGACCGCAAACAGGAGGACTGGCGCTACACGCCGATAGAGCGCATCGAGGAGTTCTTCGATGTGTTCGAACCATCCAATGAAACGCAGGTCACCGTTTCCATGATCGACGGGTCGCCGCTTGCCGAAGGCGTCACGTATGCCGAAGGCACGGTGGGGGACACCGGCACAGGCATCGTCTCCAAGCCGAACGACCGCGTGTCCGCAGTCGAATGGAATTCCGGCAAACGCGCTGGAATACTGACCATCGACGGTGAGATCGACCAGCCGGTGCTCGTCAAAATGCATGGCACCGGCAAGGACCTCGACGCGTTCCACCTGTCGATCATCGCAGCCGACCGCGCCCATGCCGACGTGGTCGTCGAACATGACGGCGACGCACGTCTCGCCGAAGGCGTGGAAATCACCACAGGCAAGGACTCCCACATTTCCACCACCTTCATCCAGGAATGGAACAAGGACTCCAAACACGTCGGCAACCAGCGCATCCACGTGGGCGAGGAGGCGTCCCTGCGCCATTCCGTGGTCACCCTCGGTGGTGATGTCGTGCGCATTCGCATGGACCAGGACTTCGGCGGCGAACAGGGCGACCTCAACATGCTCGGCATCTACTTCGTGGACCCGGACGAGCATATCGAACACCGCACGATGGTGGTGCACAACCATCCCGAATGCAAGAGCCGCGTGGTCTACAAGGGCGCGCTCGACGGCAAGGGCGCGCACTCCACATGGGTCGGCAACGCGCTGATCGAGCCTACCGCGCCAGGCACCGACTCCTACGAGCTCAACCGCAATCTGGTGCTCACCCCAGGTGCCATCGCCGATTCCGAGCCGAATCTGGAAATCGAAAACGGCAACATCATCGGTGCCGGCCACGCCTCATCCGTCGGACGATTCGACGACGAAGAGCTGTTCTACCTCGAATCGCGCGGCATCTCGGAAAACGAGGCCCGCAAGCTCGTGGTGCGTGGCTTCTTCGGCGAGCTCGTCGAGGAAATCGGCATTCCGGCGATTTCCGAGCATCTTATGAACGTCATCGACAAGCGCCTGGCCCGCGGCGAAAGCGACGCGATCGCACAGGTATTGGAAGAGAAATAATCGTCAGGAGAAACCATGTCAACCCTTGAAATCAAAGATCTGTACGCGCACGTCGAAACCAAGGACGGCATCAAGCCGATCCTCAAAGGCGTGAACCTGACCGTCAACTCCGGTGAAACCCATGCCATCATGGGCCCCAACGGTTCCGGCAAATCCACCCTGGCATACACGCTGGCCGGCCACCCGAAGTACATCGTCGACTCCGGCCAGGTGCTGCTCGACGGCGAGAACATCCTCAAGATGACCCCGGACGAGCGAGCCAAGGCGGGCATCTTCCTGGCCATGCAGTACCCGGTCGAAGTGCCGGGCGTGTCCATGACCAACTTCCTGCGCACCGCCAAAACCGAAGTGGACGGCAAGGCGCCGGCCATCCGTACGTGGACGAAGGAACTGTCCGAAGCCATGAAGCGGCTCAAGATGGACCCGAAGTTCGCCACCCGTTCCGTGAACGAAGGCTTCTCCGGCGGTGAGAAGAAGCGCGCGGAAGTGCTGCAGCTCGAACTGCTCAAGCCGAAGTTCGCCATCCTCGACGAAACCGACTCCGGCCTCGACGTCGACGCGCTGCGCATCGTTTCCGAAGGTGTGAACCGTGCCAAGGAAGCCAACCAGTTCGGTATCCTCATGGTCACCCACTACACCCGCATCCTGCGTTACATCAAGCCGGACATCGTGCACGTGTTCGCTGACGGCCACTTCATCAAGACCGGCGGTCCGGAACTCGCCGACGAGCTTGAGGAGACCGGCTACGACGCATACCTGCCGGAAGGCTCCGATTCGGAAAGCGCATTGGCATGACCGATTTCGCAGCGATCCGCAGCCAATTTCCGATTTTCGACCAGGAAATCCACGGCCATCCGCTGGTATACCTCGATTCCGCCGCGACATCGCAGAAGCCGCAGTGCGTGATCGACGCGGAATCGGACTTCTACCGCACCATCAACGCCGGAGTGCACCGAGGCGCGCATGAGCTTGCCGCGCGTAGCACCATGGCGTTCGAGGATGCGCGCGCCAAAGTGGCCAAGCTGGTTGGCGCCGATTCGGCGGAAGGCGAAGAGGAGATCGTCGTCACCGCCGGCGCCACCGCAGGACTGAACCTGTTGGCCACCGCATTCGGCAACGCGTCGCTTGGACGCGGGGGAGAGGCCGCCAAGCGTTTCGCGTTGAAACCGGGCGATGAGATCGTCGTCACCAAGGCGGAACACCATTCCGTGCTGCTGCCGTTCCAGGAACTTGCGCTGCGCACCGGCGCCACGCTCAAATGGTTCGACTTGGACGAGGAAGGCCGTGTGCGTTCCGACACCGCGAACGAAGTAATCACCGACCGCACGAAGATCGTTGCCGTCACGCATGTGGGCAATACCACAGGAGCGATTACCGACATCGCGCCGATTATCCGCCGCGCCCACGAGGTGGGTGCCGTGTTCGTGCTCGACGCATGCCAGTCCGTGCCGCACCTCAAAGTGGATTTCCACGCTTTGGACGTCGATTTCGCCGCATGGAGCGCCCACAAAATGTATGGCCCGACCGGCGTCGGATTCCTCTATGGCAAGCGTGAAATGCTTGAGGCATTGCCTCCGGCCAATTTCGGCGGATCCATGGTGGAGCTTGCCTGGATGGACCAGGAAGCCCAGTACATGGAGCCTCCCGCACGATTCGAAGCGGGCACGCAGCCGGTGGCACAGGTCGTCGCCGCCGGTGTCGCCGCCGAATGGCTGATGAACATCGGCATGGAAAACCTCGAGGCGCACGAACGCACCATCACCGACGAACTGCTCAAAATGGGCGATATCGACGGCATCCGAATCCTCGGACCCCGCTCCAACAAGGAGCGCATCGGTACCGTCGCGTTCGAAGTCGAAGGCGTGCACCCGCACGACGTCGGCCAGTTCATCGACGCGCAGGGCATCGCCATCCGCGTCGGACACCACTGCGCGCAGCCGGTGCACCGACACTTCGGCGTGTATGCCTCCAACCGCGCGTCCAGCGGCATCTACAATTCGGTCGAAGACGCGCAGGCCCTCATCGAGGCGCTCGGCAAAGTTCGTCCGTTCTTTGGAGTTGAGTAACGAAATATGAGTGATTTTGAGATGTCCGGAAGCGACCTTGAGCAGATGTATCAGGAAGTCATCCTCGAAGCCGCGAAGAACCCGCACGGCAAGGAGCATTTCGCACCTGACCTCGCTTCGGAAAACGCCTCGCATGCCGCCGAAACCACGGTGCAGGCCAGCCACGAATACTGCACGCCGGGAGAATCGCACCAATTCAACCCGACCTGTGGTGACGAGGCCACCATCCATGCCGAAGTCTCCGATGCCGAGCCATACACCATCGAACGGCTCGTATGGGATGGCCACGGATGCTCCATCTCCCAAGCCAGCCTGTCCGTCATGGTCGATCTCGTCGAAGGCAAAACCGTGGACGAGGCCATGAAACTCGCCGAAACCTTCCATAAGCTTATGGAGTCACGCGGCAAAGGACTGAATGACGAACAGGCCGAGGAATCCTTGGAGGACGGCATCGTCTTCCAAGGGGTCTCCCAGTATCCGATGCGCATCAAATGCGCGCTGCTCGGCTGGGAGGGCATGAAGGACGCCGTGGCCAAGGCTCTGGCCGCGAAAGCCTGAGCCTTCAACTCGGCGTTTGGAAAAACACTAGTGACAAACCCCAAGCGACGCGCTATTCTTGCTCAACAGATACAAGCAACGTCCATCAACAGTTTGGAGAGACAATGAGCGACACCCTGGTACCCGAACCGCAGGCGTCGATCTTCGATTCCGTGACCAAGGCCTTGGGCAACGATGAGGACGCGGCCCGTCGCGTCATGCTCAATCCGAACCTGGCCAAAGGGTTCAAGGACGGCAAGCCGGTGAACAAGGAATCCAAAAAAGACGGGCAGGACACTTGCGGCTGCGGCAATCATGCCGACGCGTGCGGATGCTCCCAACCGCAGGATGACGACATTCCGCTGAAAGCCGTCGACGATATCGGACGTGCCACGGCAGCTGACGTGAAAGAAGCCCTGCACCAGGTCATCGACCCGGAACTCGGCATCGACGTCATCGACCTTGGTCTGGTTTACGGCATCGAAATCGACGAACTGGGCCGAGCCATCATCACGATGACGCTCACCACGCCGGCCTGCCCGCTGACCGACCTGATCGAAGACGAATGCGCCAGCACCCTCGCCGGTCTCGTCGAAGAATTCCGCATCGACTGGACCTGGCAACCTCGTTGGACGATGGACAAGATCACGCCGGAAGGCCGTGACCAGCTCGCCGCGCTCGGCTTCAATTTCGACAATCTGCCGAAATACTGACGTTTGCTGCGGTTGCCGTGCAGTGAACCGCAGCCGCCACAAACGTAAGAAAAGCGGAACAACATACGAAAGGCGCGCCTCCCGAACGGGAAAGCGCGCCTTTCGTATTACGACGTATGTCAGTCGTCGACCACGGTACCCTTCGGCACCACGGTGATGCCTTCCGGCGTGACGGTGAAGCCACGCGCCAAATCATGCTCGGTATCGATGCCAACGGTCGAATTCTCCGTCAACACGACGTTCTTGTCGAGAATCGCCTTGTAGACCCGCGCGCGACGGTTGACGACCACACCGTCGAACAGAATCGAATCGACGACCTGAGACCACGAATGGATGCGCACGTTCGGCGACAGGACGGAATGGTGCACCTCGCCGCCGGAAACGATGACGCCGGGGGAGACGATCGAATCGGTGGCATGGCCCAGGCGGTCGCGGCCGGCATGCACGAACTTCGCCGGCGGCAGGTTGCCGGACAGCGTGTAGATAGGCCATTCGGTGTTGTACAGGTTGAACTCCGGCACATAGGAGATCAGATCCATATGCGCATCGTAGAACTGCTTCAGCGTGCCCACGTCACGCCAGTAGGCGTGGTCGGTCGGTGTGGCTCCCGGAATCTCGTTGGAATTGAAATCGTAGACGCCGGCCTCGTTGCGTGCCGCGAAATACGGCGCGATGTCGCCGCCCATATCATGCTTCGTATCCTCGGCCTTCTCATCCAACGAAAGCGCCGCGAACAAGGCATCGGTGTTGGCCACATAGTTGCCCATGGAGGCCAGGATGGAATTCGGGTCGTCCGGCAGTCCCGTGGTGGTCTGCGGCTTCTCCTGGAAGCTCTTGATCATATTCGGATGATCGGGATCGACTTCGATCACGCCGAACTGGTTGGACTGGCTGATGGGCTGACGGATGCCGGCAACGGTGAATTCCGCGCCGGATTCGATGTGCTGCTGCACCATCTGCTGGAAATCCATACGATAGACATGGTCGGCGCCGACAATCACCACGATGTCGGGCTGCACGTCCTCAATGATGTTGATGGTCTGGTAGATGGCGTCGGCCGAACCGAGATACCAATGCTTGCCGAGACGCTGCTGCGCCGGCACAGGGGAGACGTAGTTGCCCAACAGCGGCGAGAAACGCCATACAGTGGAGATATGGCGGTCAAGCGAATGGGACTTGTACTGGGTAAGCACGACCGTCTGCATGTAGCCGGAATTCACCAGATTGCTCAGCGGAAAATCAATCAGACGGAACACGCCGCCGAATGGGACGGCAGGCTTGGCCCTGTCCCTGGTCAATGGCATCAGACGGGTGCCTTCACCGCCTGCCAGCACGATGGAAAGAATCTTTGGGTTCTTCGCCATGGGAACTCCTCTCCGAGAGCGTCTTGCGACACCGTACGCACGGTCGGTCCGCTTCATCACGAAACCGCTTACGCACACTATGATTGCATAAATTCAGCAAATCGCAAGGAGTTCGCAGCGCGAGTCTTGAAAATTTCCAGTTCGTTTCAGCAACGTTTCACCATGCGTTCATGCGCGTCTCACGCATGATGGTCCACTCGACGCGTCGCATAGAAGGCGACCGCGCTTGATGCGGCGACATTGAGACTGTCCACGCCGTGGCTCATGGGAATCTTCACCGTAAGGTCGGCGCGGGAGATGGTGTGGTGCGACAGTCCATCTCCTTCGGTACCGAAAATCAACGCGAGCTTGTCAATATGGTCGCTTTCAGTCTCGGCGTTGTTGAGACGGCGGACCAATTCGGCCAAAGAAATGGAATCATCCTCAAGCGCCATCGCTACGGTGGTGAACCCCAGATCATGCAGTTCCCGCATGCCGGTGAACGGCCAATAATGCTTGTCGTCCCCTCCGATGCGCGTCCACGGCACTTGGAACACCGTGCCCATGGACACGCGTGCCGCGCGCCGGTACAACGGGTCGCCACAGGACGGAGTGACGAGCACCGCATCCACGTCGAGCGCCGCAGCCGAACGCATGAGAGCGCCCACATTCGTGTGGTCGACGATATTCTCCATGACCGCGACCCGTCGAGCGCCACGGCAGACCTCTTCGACGCTGGGCAGGGACCAGCGTTTCATCGCGGCAAGGGCTCCGCGATGCAGCCGGTAGCCGGTTAGACGTTTGAGCTGCTCAGGCGAAGCGACATACACGGGAATGCCATCGCCCCAACGTTTCTCGATGACATCGAACATGCCGCTCATGCCGTCGATCCACGACTCCTCGACCAGCAGGGAAATCGGCTCGCGTCCAGCGGCCAGGGCACGGTCTATCACTTTGGGCGATTCGGCGATGAACAATCCCTTGCTGGGCTCCAGCCTGTTGCGCAGCTGGATTTCCGTGAGATTCACATAAGCCGCCACACGCTCGTCGTCGATGGAGTCAAGATGAATGAACCGCATTGCCCGTATTCCGCCAATCTTTCGTCAGATACAAGAAAACCCCTTGTTTCCAAGGGGTTTATTCCGGTGTCCGGAGCGGGACTTGAACCCGCACGCCTGTATAAAATAGGCACTAGCACCTCAAGCTAGCGCGTCTACCATTCCGCCACCCGGACAGGTGCGTTGCTCAGCGGCAACGAATGAAAACTATAGCAGTTGAAATCCATGATGCAAATCCCGGCGTGTCGCGATAGGTCCGATATGGGTTATGTGGGGTTCCTGATAGGCTCGGAAGCTATGACTGATGCCCTTTTTCTGCTTGATACGGACCATGACGACGTACCGGTGAACAGCGACGAGCTCAACGCCGGATGGAGGCTGACGCTTCCCTCATCCGTACGCAGGCACGCCATCCAGGCCATGCGATTGAAGGACGGCGACGAACTGCAGCTTTCCGACGGCAGGGGATTGCGCATCCACGCCGTACTGCGCGACGCGCAGCAGGGAATCGCGGAAGTGCTGCGATTCGGCAAGGAGCCGCAGCCGGTCACCAGGCTCGCGCTGGTGCAGGCTCTCGCCAAAACCGGCCATGACGAACAGGCGATCGATATGGCCACGCAGATCGGCGTCGATCAGGTGATTCCCTGGCAGGCCGACCGTTCCATCGCCAAATGGAAGGCAGGACGTACTGACAAAAAGTGGAGGCAGGTGCTGGAATCCGCCACCGAACAGTCGCGCAGATCGTGGACGCCCCAGCTGGACGATTGCGTGACCAGCAAGCAGGTGGTCGCCATCTGCAAGCGCGCATGCGTGCATGGCGACATGGTGATCGTGCTGCATCAAGATGCCACGAAGACCTGGGAACAACTGGAAACCGGTATCGCCAAACTGTCCGATACGTGTCTGAAGGACGGACGTCCGCGCACCATATATGTGCTCGTCGGTCCGGAAGGCGGCATCAGCGACGCCGAAGTCGAGGCGTTCACGAAAGCCGGCGCCGAAGTGTGCGTGCTGGGAAGCAACATCCTACGTGCGTCCACCGCCGGTCCGGTCGCGCTGTCATTGCTCGCGCGAGCATTGGGACGTTTCGTCTGATCCCGGCTCCATTGCGTGAAATTGCCGGAATCGCCCCGTTTCCTGCTGGTGTAGCATGGTAGCGAAGGTTTTTCCAATACCGATAAGGAGCGTTATGAGCGACAAGGATTGCCTGTTCTGCAAGATTATCGCAGGTGAGATTCCCAGCGAGAAGGTGTACGAGGACGATGCCACCTACGCCTTCAAGGACATCAATCCGAAAGCCAAGGTGCACGTACTGATCGTGCCGCGCAAGCACTACGCGAACGTCGCCGAACTCGCCAAAGAGGATCCGGCACAGCTCGCCCACATGGCCGAAGTGGCGCAGAAAATCGCCGACCAGGAGTTCCATGGCGCCTTCCGTCTGATCTTCAACACCGGAATCGACGCCGGACAGACCGTGTTCCACGTGCACGCCCACGTGCTTACCGGCGAAAAGCTCGACGAATAGTCCACATACTGCCTACCGCCAATACCGACATCGGAAGAGGTTCTGTGCCCACCACTACACGCACCATCGCGATACCCCAACAGCTTGATCCGGTGACCGTGCTCGGCCCTGTGGACGAGGTGCTTCGGGAAGTCGAACGTGCGTTCCCCGACCTGACCATCATCGTACGGGGCAACCGCATCGCCATCATGTCGCATTCCAGCAAATCCGAATCCCAAGCCGCCCAAGCCGAACAGGTGGTTGCCGATATCATCCAAGCCGCCTATACCGCGCCGATGGACGCCGATACCGTCCGTCGCATGCTCGACCAGAACGTGCTTAAAAATCCGGTCCGCGCCACACATCCCGGCCACGGCCGCGTGGTGGAGGAATTGCGCATGGCCGGCAGGCAACAGTCGCACGCGTCCCATCGTGAGGAAACCGCAGACAGGCGGCGTCCTCACGTGCCGGGCGTCATCACCTTCGCGCTCGGCAAACCGGTCCGTGCCAAAACCGCCGGACAGATAGCCTACGTCAACGCCATCGAATCGCACACCATCACCTTCGCCATCGGACCGGCAGGCACCGGCAAAACCTATCTTGCCGTAGCCAAAGCGGTACGTGCTTTCCAAGACAGGCAGGTCCGGCGCATCATACTGACCCGTCCCGCCGTCGAAGCAGGGGAGAACCTCGGCTTCCTGCCGGGCACGCTCAACGAAAAGGTCGACCCGTACCTGCGACCGCTGTACGACGCGCTGTCCGACATGCTCGGAGCGGACCAGCTCAAGCGATACATGGACGACGGCACCATCGAAGTGGCGCCGCTCGCCTACATGCGCGGCCGCACGCTCAACGACGCGTTCGTGATCCTCGACGAGGCCCAGAACACCACCGAACAGCAGATGAAGATGTTCCTGACCCGACTGGGATTCAACACCAAAATGGTCATCACCGGCGACGTGACCCAAGTGGATCTGACCGTGCCGAAATCAGGTCTGGCCACCATCGAACGCATCCTCGACGGCATCGACGACATCGCCTTCGCCCACCTGAAGCCCGAAGACGTGGTCCGCCACGCGCTCGTGGGCAAAATCGTCGCCGCCTACGACAGGCACACGGCCATAGCGGGAGACCACAGCAGAAGCGCGCGTGCCGCATCATCGCAACCATTCGACGACAAGAACAAGGAAAACGCATAAATGAGCGTTGAAGTGACGAACGAAACCGCCTGGCAGATCGACGGCAAAATCTTTTCCGACCTCGGCGTATGGGTCATGAGCCAGATGAGGGTCAGCACACAATCCGACCTGACCATCATGTTCGTGGACCCGGATCCCATCGCCCAACTGCACATGCGTTGGATGAACCTCGAAGGCCCCACCGACGTCATGAGCTTCCCAATGGACGAACTGCGCCCCGGAGACGGCGGAACCGAAATGGAAGGCGTGCTGGGCGACATCGTGCTATGCCCGTGGGTGGCCGCCCAGCAGGCGCTCGCGGCCGGCCACAGCACCATGGAGGAAATGATGCTGCTGACCATCCACGGCATCCTCCACCTGCTCGGATACGACCATGTCACACCCGAACAGGAACGGCAGATGTTCGGCTTGCAACGCCAGCTGCTATTGACGTTCTTCGCGCTTCGACAGGGAGCCGGCGCGCAGGCGACGCTTCCCGTCGGCACGCCGGATGCGCTCGCCGAATGGGACCGCGAACACGGGGCCGGCGGCAAAACGGCCAAATGACGGCATGATGCATCATCCGACGGTTTCGAAAGTGGGGGTTGACGAACCATGGAAACAACGACTATCACGATGATTGCGATTCTCGTCGTCATCGCATTGCTGCTGGTCTGGCTGTCGCTGTCGATGGCCGCGACGGAAGGCGCGGTGGGACGTGTCACGAGGGCAAGTCTGAACAACCTCATTCTTGAGATTCAGACGGATACGGAGGCGTCGCAATTCATACGCGACAAGAAGATCAAACGCATCCACAAGGTGCAGCGGCTGATCGCCGACCGCTACGCGACCGCCGGTTCATGCGCGTTCTTCCGCATCACCTGCAATGTGCTTGACGGTGTGTTGGTCGCCGCGATCGCGTCGTTGTGCGATGCGCCGTTATGGGCGGGACTGCTTGTCGGCTTCGTGTTCGCGCTGGTGGTCGCGGTGATTTCGCTGCTGGTCCGTCCACGTAGCGCGGGCGCCTCCAAACCGGTCGATCTGATGCTGAAGCATGCCGATGCGGCGTCGGTCGCGGTGGCTTTGACGCCGTTCGCTAAAATCGGCGGACAGAAGGATGCGAAACGTCATTCGAATGATCTGTCGGACGATGAGGAGCTTGAAAAAATCCAACTCGAACAAGGGCGCGCCACCATAGATCGTCTGGTCGAGGCGAATGATTTCGACCCTGAGGTTTCCGAAATGCTGCGCAACGTATTGACGTTGTCCGAAACGTTGACGCGTGAGATCATGGTGCCGCGCACTGATATGATTTGCATCGAACGCGGGGAGACGCTGGAGAACATGCTGAAATTGTGCTCCCGTTCCGGATTCTCCCGTATACCGGTCATCGGCGATGATGTGGATGATCTGGTCGGCGTGGCATACCTGAAGGATGCCGTGCGCGCCACGGCGTTCAATCCCGCGGCGATATCCCGCGATGTCGAATCCATCGTCCGTGACCCGATGCTGGTGCCCGAATCCAAGCCGGTCGACGACCTGTTCCACCAGATGCAGCGCACCCGCCAGCATGTGGCCATCGTCGTGGATGAATACGGCGGCATCGCCGGCCTGGTCACCATCGAAGACACCATCGAACAGATCGTCGGCGAACTGGAGGACGAGCACGACCGTACCCAGCATGCCGATCCGGAACAAATCGGCGAGAACAAATGGAGTATGCCGGCACGCACGCCCATCGCCGACTTGGAGGAAATCTTCGAAATCGACATCGACGAGGACGACGTCGACACGGTATACGGTCTGCTCACCAAGCTGCTTGGCCGCGTGCCGATCGTCGGTTCGACGGCCGTCACCAGGGGCCTGCGCCTGACCGCGGTCGACTCCGCGGGACGCCGCAAGAAAGTGTCCACCATCGTGGTGGAACCGGCCCACGTCGAGGGCGTGGACGAAACTGAACAACACGAAGACCATACGAACGGTGCCGAAGAGGCATCCCATGACGACAAGGATTCCAAGGACAAGCATGACTGACGCAGATGTGACCGAACCGGCTTCCCAGCATTCCGACGCCGAAGCCCCCGTTCCATATCGTTCCGGCTTCGTCGCGGTGGTCGGACGTCCGAACGTCGGCAAATCGACGCTGATCAACGCGCTTATCGGCACGCAGATCGCCATCGCCTCATCCCGTCCGGAGACTACACGTAAGGCCATCCGCGGCATTCTGACCACAGACAACGCGCAGATCGTGCTGGTCGATACCCCCGGTATCCACCGTCCGCGTACGCTGCTCGGACAGCGGCTGAACGATGTCGTCGACGAATCGCTATCCGATGTCGACGCGATCGCCTTCCTGCTGCCCGCCGACCAGGAAATCGGCCCCGGCGACAAACGCATTCTGAGCAGGCTGCGTTCTGATTTCGCCGTCAAACGCGACGACGGCACATTCAAATGGAAGGTGCCGCTGATCGCCATCGTCACCAAAATCGACGAATTGGACCGAAGCGCTTTGATCGACAAGCTCATCGAAATCAACGAGTTCGCCGACTTCACCGACATTGTGCCGGTGAGCGCCCTCGAGCACGACAATCTCGCCGAAGTACGCAACGTGCTGGTGGAGAACATGCCCGAAGGACCGCAGATGTATCCGGCCGAGCAAATCACCGAAGAACGTCCGGAAGACACCATCGCCGAACTGATTCGAGGCGCGTTCCTGGAGGAATTGGATGACGAGCTGCCGCATTCGCTCGCCGTGGTGGTGGATTCCATCGAATATCCGGAAGGCAACGACAGCGGCGAATCCTACGCGGGCAAGGCGCAGGTGATTGTGTCGATCTACGTGGAGCGTGATTCGCAGAAGCCGATCATCATCGGACATAACGCGGAGCATCTGGTACGCGTCAAGAAGAAGCTGCGCACCGCGGTCAACCGCATCGTCGGGCAGAAGGCCAAGCTCGACCTGCATGTCAAGGTGGCCAAGGGATGGCAGTCGGATCCTAAGCAGCTTGAGAAGCTGGGCTTCTAAGCCGCTTAGGATCCGCTTCGCGGCGAAGCCGCTCACTTCGCCTACGGTCAGCCCACTGGGCTGCCCGTTTGACGGCTCAGCCAAGCAGCTTGAGAAGCTGGGCTTTCTGATTTTTTCCGGGTGGGAACAATAAAGCCTGCCGCTGTTTATGCGGCAGGCTTTATTATGCTCTAAGCTTGTTGGTGCTGGATGGTCACTTCTTCTTGGTGTACATTTGCGTGTTCAGCAGGGTGGCGTAACGCTTGATCACCTTCGGACGGATGACCTTCATGGAAGCGGTCATCAAACCGTTCTCCTGTGTGAACTCCTCCGGCAGGATGATGAACTTACGCACGGATTCGGCACGAGACACGCCCTCATTGGCCTGATCGACCCACTTCTGGACTTCGGCGCGGACGGCCGCGTTGCTGGAGGCCTCCTCCATCGACATATCTCGGTTGAGACCCTTGCTTTCCAGCCATGGACGCAACGCTTCCTCGTCAAGCGTGATCAGCGCGGAGATGAACGGACGCTTGTCGCCAAGCACCAACGCCTGAGAGACGAATTCGCAACGCTTGATGACATCCTCGATCGGGCCAGGGGAGACGTTCTTGCCGCCGGCGGTGATGATGAGATCCTTCTTGCGTCCGATGATGTACAGGAAGCCATCGTCGTCAATGCGGCCCAAGTCGCCGGTCTTGTACCAGCCATCCTCGGTAAAGGAATCCTCGGTGGCCTCGCCGTTCTTATGGTACTTCGGGAACACCGAAGCGCCCTTGACCTGAATCTCCCCATCCTCGGCGATACGCAGCTCGAAACCAGGGAACGCGATGCCGACGGAACCCTGATGATACGGCACGCCAAGCACGTTGAACGCGCACGGCGCGGTGGTTTCGGTCAATCCGTAGCCTTCGTAGACCGGCACGCCGGCACCACGGAAGAACGCCAACAACTCCGGATCAAGCGGCGCACCGCCCGCGACGATCCACTTGGCGCGTCCGCCGAGCACCTCACGCAGCGAGGCATAGACCACCGGATCGAACGCCGCGCGACGTGCCTTGGTAAGCGTTCCGGCCTTCCCCTTGGTGCTGACTTCCTTCATATAATTCTGCGCGGCGACCACGGCTGCGGCGAACGCGACGCCCTTGGCGCCATGACCGGCCTTCTGGGAAGCAGCGTTGTACACCTTCTCCAGCACACGCGGAACAACGATCATGATGGTCGGCTTGGCCACCTGCAAATCGGCGGTCAACGTCTTGATGCCCTGCGCGATATAAATATGCAGATTACTCGCCACACAGATGTAGTTGATGGCACGGGCGAAGGAATGCGCCTGAGGCAGGAACAGCAGGACGGTGTTCTTCTTGCCATGCAGCAGTTCCGGCATATAATCGGGCAGATTGAACGCGGTGGCGCAATAATGCTCATGCGTCATCTCCACGCCCTTCGGCGCGGCGGTCGAACCGGACGTGTACACAATGGAGCACAGATCGGTCTTCTGCACGGAATCGATTCGCGCATCGAGCGCCTCATCGCTCACACCGGAGCCATACGCCTTGATCTCGTCAAGACCACCGGTCTCGAAGCAGACGATGTGCTCCAAAGTCGGGCATTCGGTTTCGGCCCCGTCCGCCTTCGCCTTCATATCAGTGGTTTCCACGACCAGCAGACGCGCATCGGAATTGTTGACGATATTGCGGATCTGCTCGGCGGAATCGGTATCGTAAATCGTGGCGAGCACGCCGCCGCAGGCCATGACGGCCGCGTCGAACACATCCCAATCGTAGGAGGTGCGGCACATGAAAGCCACGCCATCGCCCTTCTTCAAACCATAATGCAGCAAGCCCTTCGCGACGGCGCGGATGTCGGCGAGCGTCTCATTTGCGGTCTTGGTGTGCCAATCGCCATCTTGCTTGAACGTGTACAATGGTTCGTCGCCCATACGAGCGGCGCGGTCGGCGTAGATATCGTAGATGGAGGTGCCTTCGTCTAGCGGCGGATTGCCCTCTGTCTTCGTGGTCAACAGTCCGGTTTCGGGGTCAAGGAACGTGGTGGACGGGTATCCCGGTCCCCATTCAGCGGTGTGCGGCAGCTCGATATGGCCATCGGGGGAGAGGATGCTGTTCGGGTCGTTGTAATCCGGTGTATTGCCGGAATCGTCGCTGACCGGGTGCACGAAATCGTTGCCCAGGCGCAACGCCTTCCTTGCGAGATTAGTGGCCTGCTTGTTCAACGAGGTGATGATGGACACGTGACTCTCCTACGTATATAAACGGTATCTAAAGAAGGAATGATAGCCCGTCGCGCGCGACACGTCACCTTACGGTAGCGTAAGGTGACAGGCCATCAGGGAAACGGGCGGCGCATGCCGGATACAGCCCGTGATTCGAAAGATGAACGATTGCGGCTGCGATGTTGCCGTGTACGTTACACTTGGGCGCTGTATCTGTTCATTAGATTTCTTTAACGAGGAAGAAAGGGCACCTATGGCTGAAAAAGCTGAAGCCACCGTGGTCTTCGGAGTTCTCAACGAGACTTCCGAACACGAGTCCCGTGTTGCTCTGACACCGGATATCGTAACGAGGTTGCGTAAATCAGGTGTTACATGTCTGATTGAGTCCGGTGCGGGCGTCGCATCGCACTACGTTGATGAAGATTATACGAAGGCGGGCGCGCAGGTCGTCTCCGCCGACGATGTGATCGCACGCGCCGACGCGCTGGGTTTTGTGGATCGTCCAAGCAATGAGCTGCTCGCCCGCGTCAAGCAGGGCACATGGATCATTGGCATGTTGGGATCGTTCACCGATGCCGATTACGTCGCCGCGATCGAGAAGGCCGGTCTGGTCGGCGTCGCCATGGAAAAGCTGCCGCGCCAGCTGAGCTCCGCGCAGTCCATGGACGAAATGACGTCGCAGAACTCCGTGATGGGCTACAAGGCCGCCATCGTGGCAGCCAACGCGTACGGTTCCTTCCTGCCGATGATGACCACCGCCGCTGGCACCATCCGCCCGGCCAAGGTGCTTATTCTGGGCGCCGGTATCGCCGGCCTGCAGGCCATCGGCACCGCCAAGCGTCTCGGCGCCGTCGTCACCGCGTACGACGTGCGTCCGGCATCCAAGGGCGAAGTCGAATCCTTGGGCGCCAAGTTCCTCGACCTTGGTCTTGACTTCTCCAAGGGCCAGGGCGAAGGCGGCTACGCACGCGCGCTGAGCGCCGAAGAGCAGGCCCAGCAGCAGGCCGCGGTCGATCAGAAGGCCGCCGGCTTCGACATCGTCATCACCACCGCCAAAGTGCCGGGACGCAAGCCTCCGGTCCTTCTGACCAAGGCCGGTGTGGCCGGTCTGCATCGTGGCGCCGTCATCGTCGATTGCGCGGCAAGCGACCTTGGCGGCAACGTCGAAGGCTCCTCCGTCGGCACCCAGGTCACCGACAACGGCGTGACCATCATCGGCGCCCCGTATCTGGCCAGCGGCGTGTCCACCACCGCATCCAACCTGCTGAGCCGCAACGTGGCCGACGTGCTGGCGCATTTCGTGCGTGACGGCAAGCTCGCCATCGACCTGAACGAAGAGCTCGACAACGCCATGGTCGTGGCCGGCCGCGGCGAGGAAGCCAAGAAGGAAGAGGAGTAAAGCAATGGATATCGTCGTTGCGATCACACTGTTCGTCCTCGCGCTGCTCATCGGCGTCGAGGTCATCGGCAAGGTGCCCGCCACCCTGCACACCCCGCTGATGTCGGGCGCCAACTCCATCCACGGCATCGTCATCGCGGGCGTCGTCATCGTCGCCGCGCACGCCACCAGTCCGCTCGCCTGGGTGTTCATCTTCCTGGCCGCCGTGCTGGGCACGATGAACGTCGTCGGCGGCTACGTCGTCACCGACCGCATGCTGGAGATGTTCAAGTCCGACAAGGGCAAGAAGAAGGAAGAGGAGGCCAAGTAAATGGGTACCCTGGCCGAAATGCTGAGCACGCCGCTCGGCGTCATCGAATGGTTCGTCTATCTGCTGGCCGCAGTGATGTTCGTCATCGGCCTGCACCTGATGAACTCCCCGAAGACCGCCCGCAAGGGCAACATGGTCTCCGCCATCGGCATGGTGTTCGCCGTGGCCATGGCCTTCATCGTGCTGTTCGCAGGTGAGGCCTCCAACGGTTTCAAGCATGGCGTCGCAGTCATCGTGCTGATTGTCGGCATCGTCATCGGCGCCGTGGCGGGCGTGGTCTCCGCCAAGAAGGTCAAGATGACCGACATGCCGCAGCTGGTCTCCGTGTTCAACACCGTGGGCGGTGGCGCCGCCGCGCTCGTGGCATTGAACGACATCCTGACCTCCGCCGAAACCCCATCCATCGTGGTGCTCATCACCGCGGGTCTGGGCATCATGATCGGCTCCGTCACCTTCTCCGGCTCGCTGATCGCAGCCGGCAAGCTGCAGGGCATCAAGTGGGTCAAGAAGCTGAGCCTGCCGGGCAAGGGTTTCTGGAACATCCTGTTCGTCGTGCTCACCATCGTGTCCTTCGTGATGTTGTGCGTGCAGCCGAACCAGCGTCTGCTCTGGTCGATCCTGACCACCGTGTTCGCCCTGTGCTACGGCCTCGTGTTCGTCATCCCGATTGGCGGCGCTGATATGCCGGTCGTCATCTCCGTGTTGAACGCCTGCACCGGCACCGCAGTGGCCATGTCCGGTCTGGCCATCAACAACATCGCCCTGATCGTGGCCGGCGCGCTCGTCGGTGCGGCGGGCGTGACCCTGTCCATCGCCATGTCCAAGGCTATGAACCGTCCGCTGCTGTCCGTCTTGGCTGGTGGCTTCGGCGGCTCCAATTCTGCGGCGGGCGCCGGAGAGGGGCTGGAGGGCACCATGAAGGAAACCTCCGCCGACGATCTGGCCGTCCAGCTCGTCTACGCAGAGAAGGTCATCTTCGTGCCGGGCTTCGGTCTGGCCCAGGCCCAGGCCCAGCGTGAGCTCGCTGACCTTGGCACCCTGCTCAAGGACCATGGTGTCGAAGTCTCCTACGCCATCCATCCGGTGGCAGGCCGTATGCCTGGCCATATGAACGTGCTACTCGCCGAGGCCAACGTCCCGTATGAGGAGCTCGTCGACCTGGATGACATCAATCCGCAGTTCCCGCAGGCCAACGTGGCTCTGGTGGTCGGCGCCAACGACGTGACCAATCCGGCCGCCCGCAAGCCGGGCACCCCGGTTTCCGGCATGCCGATTCTCGACGTCGACAAGGCGCAGAACGTGGTGGTCATGAAGCGTGGCCGTGGCACCGGTTATGCCGGCATCCAGAACGAGCTGTACTTCGAAGACAACACGCAGATGCTGTTTGGTGACGCCAAGGCGAGTCTGCAGGCCGTCATCGCAGCGGTCAAGGAACTCATCAACTGACGGACCGGCTCGTCGCCTACGCGAAGATCAGGCCCTTCCTCTTTTTGGAGGAAGGGCCTTTTGTTATTGCGCAAGTTGTCCACAGACAGGTATGGGGGTGTGGATAGGTGGAAATTGTCCACTTATTCACTTTTTTCAAAGGATTGTGACGGAGAGGTGGACGGATATGCGACAGTAGGTGCATCTCTACGACGAAGGAGTTGCATATGACAGTTGCCGTGGCCACGCCATTCAATATGGACGAACAGGCTTTCCTGCAAACGATGGATCGGCTGATCGAGCGCTTCGACCGGTACAGCTCGGGGCGTTGTTTCGCGGACCTTGATCGGATACGTCTCGAACACGATATGGAAGGTCCGCTTTCCCTGTTCGATGACGTGGTGCACGAGCTTGCGGATGACTTGTTCGGCGGCACGTCATGGCCGGTGAACCTCGACATGGATATGATCATATTGGATCGGTTCCAAATAGGCTATGATGCCGAATTCCTGACCGGATGCCGCAATGTGGTTCGTAAATACGGCATGAGCGCATGGCTGTATGAAATGATTAATGATGCTTCCGTCGCGGTGGCGACGCATCGGCCGAGCAACAGGATGCCGTTCCAGCTTGGTCTGTTCGATACACGTGAGGTGTTCCGAAGGAAAAAGACCAAGGGGAAGAAGAGCGGAGGCGGAAGGAGGAAACGGCTCGAATGCATGATGGAATACCTGCGACAGACCTACCGTCTGGCCGCATACACTCTGTTGCGATGGGGAGGGGGCGAGCCTAGGGCCGCTGATGCGGCGCTGATGGTTCTCGCTTATGGGGGATTGGGTATGTGTATGCTCCGCGATGATCCGAAAGTGGTCGAATTGGGATGTGATCCCGATTTCCGATACAGGCATGTATGCGCCCAGTTGCAGGATATGCGGATCAAGGCGGATCTGGAATATGCCTGTTCTGTGGATCTGAGCGTCACCAGCTCATTGGAATATCCGGCTTGCCTCGATGCCAGATATCTGTATGACGCCGAACACATTGTGGAGGCATATCGGAATCTGTGGGATGAGAACACTAAGCCCGTCGCCCAACTACTGGCCGAGATCGAGGACAATGGCGTATATGAAGTGGAGGATATATGGAAAGACCCGCTCTATCTGCATGACCTTGCCATCTCCCTTATGGGGCCGTCGGCTTCGGGTCTTCTCCAGGAAGGCTTCAGACTGCGTGATCGAACCATGTTCGAGAATGGTGTCAAAGAACTTGACAGCCAGGCACGCAATGTGAGGAAGGCTGGTCTGCTGCTTACCCTTGCCGGATATATCTTTTTCGCCGAACCGGAGGATCGCATGGATGCGATGCTCGCTTCGCACAAGGATCGCAAACGCATGTTGGACAACTATGAAAAGCTTGGCGAAATGGCCGCGACCATCGCCTTGTACCGTCTTCCTCGGGATCGCGAATCGCTTCGGGCAGTGCGGGCCCTGCTCATGCATGAGACGGGCGTGTACGCGGACAAGATGGGAGAGCTCATGGGTCTCGCCGACGAGCCGGACGGGGAAGACGAAGCCACCGCTCCGGTCATGGGGTGAAAGACGGTTTTCCGCATATTGGACATGACAATGCTTTGGGATTGACTCTACAACCATTGTAAGGTTTAGCCTTCCTGCTGGAAGACATAGGCCGAAACGGGAGGATAAGAGACAACCCATGGGAAAGAACCTGACAACGGGAAGCGTGTTCAGAACGATCGTCACCTTCGCGTTGCCGTATCTGCTGTCGTATTTCCTGCAGACGCTGTACGGCATGGCCGATCTGTTCATCGCCGGACAGTTCATCGGCATCGACGGCATCACCGCGGTGGCGAACGGCAGCCAGGTGCTGTACATGCTCACCGTGGTCATCGTGGGTCTTGCCATGGGCGCGACCGTCACCATCGGCCGTGCGGTCGGCGCGAACAGGCTCGACCGTGCGGCCAAGGCCATCGGCAACGTCATCACGCTGTTCGCAGGAATCGCGTTGGCGCTGACGGTCGTTCTGCTGTTGAACGTGCACAACATCATCTCGCTGATCGGCGTGCCAGTCGAAGCCGTCGAGGGAACCGCGCAGTATCTGACCATCTGCTATATCGGCATCCCGTTCATCGTCGCGTACAACATTATCAGCTCGGTGTTCCGTGGGATGGGCGATTCGAAAAGCCCCATGTATTTCATTGCGGTTGCATGCTTCTGCAACATCGTGTTCGACTACCTGTTTATGGGCTGGCTGCGTCTTGGTCCCTCGGGCGCGGCATTGGGCACCACACTGGCGCAGGCCATCAGTGTGACCGTGACATTGGTGGCGATTCGCCGCCGGCGTACGGGCATCAGACTGAAGTTCGGCGATCTTCGCCCCGATAGGGCCATGCTCCGCGGCATTCTCGGCATCGGAGTGCCGACGGCGGTTCAGGACGGCTGCATCCAGATCGCCTTCATCATCATCACGGTCATCGCCAACTACCGTGGCCTGAACGATGCGGCAGCTGTCGGCGTCGTCGAAAAGGTGATCAGCGCGTTGTTCCTGGTACCGTCGTCCATGCTGGCCACGGTATCCGCCGTCTCGGCGCAGAACATCGGTGCCGGCAGGATGGAGCGAGCGACGAAGACACTGCGATACGCCACCGCGATCACCGTCGTCTACGGCATCGTCATATCGATTGTGGTGGAACTGACGGCGGACTCCATCGTCGGCCTGTTCACCACCGATGCGACGGTAATCCTGCTGGGAACACAGTACATCCGCAGCTACATCGTCGACAGCATCTTCGCGGGCATCCACTTCTGCTTCAGCGGCTTCTTCGCCGCATGCGGGCGCTCCTATATCGGATTCATCCACAATATCGTGGCCATCACCCTGGTCCGTGTGCCCGGGGCGTATCTGGCATCCAAGCTGTTCCCGAACACCTTGTTCCCCATGGGCGTCGCCGCGCCCGCCGGATCGCTGCTTTCCGTGCTGATCTGTCTTGGCTTCTACGCGTGGCTCAAGCGTCACGGCGTAATTTCGGAGAAGGCGCGTGCATGACGGCGAGTGAGCGAAGTGGAGGGCGCGACGCTTTGCCGGGTGACGGCAGACTGTTCCGTATAGGCAAGGTTGCAGATATGTTCAATGTGTCGCTGGGCACGCTTCGGCATTATGAGCGTTGCGGCTTGCTGGAACCCGAATATATCGACCCGCGCACCGGGTACCGGTATTACGGTGCCAAGCAGTTCGAGGTGCTGAACACAATCCGGTACCTGCGTGTGCTGGATATGCCGTTGACGCAGATAGCCGAGTTCCTGCACAATCGCGACGTGCATGTCATCGAGGACAAGCTTGTTGCACAGAAAGCCCTGATCGAGCGCAAACAGCATGAGCTGGAAATGGTCCAGCGGAAGATCGACCATCGCTTGGAGCGGCTGCGGGACGCTGAGCAGTCCGAATTCGACGTGATACGTGTTGTGCGGCAACCCGCCTGCAGGATCGTCTGGATCAGGGATTCACCGAAGGTCGACTCGTATCTCGGCCTGGAATATTCGATCCGCAAGCTGGAGCAGCATCAGAAGGATTCGCTGGTCTTCCTCGGCAAGGTCGGCGTCGGCATTGACAAGGAATCGTTGGAACAGGGCGGATATGCCGATTACGGGTTGGTGTTCCTATTGCTTGACGACGAGGACGAATATGAGGGCGACACCGTGGCATTGCCGGAGACCGATTGCGTGCGCATCCGGTTCCGGGGGAGTCATGGCGATACCCCCGACCGGTATCGCGAGCTGATATGGTACACCGCAGAGCAGGGTCTCGACATCACCGGGTTCTCACGTGAGATCGCGTTGATCGATGAAGGGTTGACATCGGATCCCGCCCAGTTCGTGACCGAGATCTGCATCCCGGTGCGCTAGCCACTTTCCGGCGACGTGTGGCGCTACTTGGCTTTCTCCTTCAGAGTCGGCGCAAGGGTGCCGGCCAGCGCGCGCTCGCCCGGCCTGGCCAATGGGCCGACCAGTTCATGCGCCGTGTACGGCTCCTCAAGATAGGCGATGTCGGATTCGCTGAGTTTTACTCCAAGTGCTTCGATGACATCATCCACGCGCTCCGTCTTCGAGCAGCCGACGATCGGTGCCGTGACGTCCTTGGCCCAATGCCAGGCGAGGGCGATCCGCGCCATCGGCACGCCGAGCCGTTCCGCGAGCCCGTGCACGCGTTCGATGATCGGCATATCCTGCGCACGTGCCTGATCGTACTTGTTGCGCATGGTGCCGTCGGTGGTGCCGCGTTTGGAATCGGAATCCCAGGACGGATGGGTCAGATGGCCGGACGCCATGGGGAGTATGGGGTGAGCGCCATGTTGTACTGACGGCTGTTCGGTGGCGTCGGCATCGATGGTCCACTGATGGAATTACGGGGAGGTCTTGCCGAAACTCATACCGCCAAGGCAGACCTTGGAAACTTGGATGCCGGACCATCCCAGTGGGGCGTAGCTCATGTCAGTCATACTGAAGCTCTTCTGCCGTTGATGTTCGGAAGGTCAGCATATCCCGTTTCGATTGGCAGAACCAATACCTCGCATGAATGGTTTGATATGCAATCGACGCATGGAACGATATACCATACTCACATTGGACATTCTTTTTCGCCGGGCGTTGAATAGGGAACGGTACAGAGCATAAATGAAAGGACGGGTCGACAATGGAAAATCCGAGCGCATTCCCGATGGGAGAACCGAACGACGGCTTCGCGCAGTACTTCGTGGGACAGAGCTACCTTGCTCCGGTGCTCGAGACTCCGCAGATTGCCATCCATAACGTGACCTTCGAGCCGGGTTGCCGCAACAACTGGCACATCCATCACAACGCGGCGCAGGTACTCATCGCGGTCGGCGGTTGCGGCTACTACCAGATCGAGGGACAGGAGCCAAAGGAGCTCAAGGCCGGGCAGGCCGTCTGCATCCCCGCGGATACGAAGCACTGGCATGGCGCCGCCCCCGGCGAATCATGCTCGCATCTAGCCTTCATGGTCCCTGCGGGCGATCCGGCATCCATGAGCAACGAATGGCTCGAGCCGGTGGATGCCGAAGCCTACGGCAAACTTGCCTGAGGTCTGTTGTTCTTATATGGAGGGCCATCCTGCAAAAGTGGGATGGCCCTTTTTGTTGTTCAGGGCGATAACGGTTTGAAGCCTTGCGGCGAGTGGCGTCATGCGAGGAAATCCGCAAGCAGATTGCACAAGTAGCTTGTGTAAGTGCTATGGTGGCCAGCTGGAGGCAATCGAAATGGATACGAAAGACGAATATTCGACATCGGATGTCGCCATGGAATTGGCGATTGCGGTCAGCAGGCTGCAAGCTCGGATGAAGCATGAGGCCGGCATCGCGGAACGGGGCATCACCGCTTCGCAGCTTGCCATGTTGAAGCGGCTGGATACCGAGGGAGAACTGTCGGTATCGACTTTGGCCGCGTACGAACACGTATCGCAACAGGCCATCACCCAGCGTCTTGAACTACTGAGGTCCACAGGGTATGTCACACAGCATGCCGATTCGAAAGATCGTCGTCGTCGACTGGTCGGCTTGACCGATGAAGGACATGCGTTCCTCGCCCACGTAACCGCTAGCCAAACAACTTGGCTGGCGCATGCCATCGAATATGCATTGGATGACGGCGAGCGCGGGGACCTCGCCGCTGCGACCACATTGATCGAACGCATCGCCGCCACGGAATCGCTGCCGACGGGAGGCGACACGCGATGAAGACGGCTGATAAGACAAGAGAAACTCCCGCGTTTCCCAAGACCTTCATCATGGCGATGATATTTGGGGTCGGTCTCAACCCTGTCAACAGCACGCTTATCTCGACGGCGCTCGCACCGATTTCACATGATTTGCGGATTGATGCCGGAAGGGCGACCCTGCTGATATCTGCGCTGTACCTGACATGTGCCATCGCGCAGCCGACGGCGGGCAAGCTTTCTGAGATCATTGGTCCTCGCTCGGTGTTCATGGCCGGTGCGGCATTGGTCATGATTGGAGGACTACTGGGTGGTTTCGCCCCGAATCTCGGCGTGCTGCTGACGTCGCGTGTGCTTATTGGTGCGGGCACATCCTGTGGCTATCCTGCTGCCATGCTGCTGGTTCGCAGACGGGCTGATCGCATGGGATTGGCGGAACCGCCTTCGTTGGTCCTTTCCATTCTCGCTATGGTGGGACTGGTGCTCATCGCTGTCGGTCCACCGTTGGGCGGCCTGTTGGTCACCTTTTTGGGATGGCGCTCCACCTTCTTCGTCAACGTGTTGGTCGGCATCATCACGATTGTGCTGGGATTGGCAAGCATCGAGCCCGATGCGAAGCATGAACATCGCATGACCGTATCCTTCTTCATCGCGCATCTCGATGTCATGGGTCTGTTGCTATTCTCCATCACAATCAGCGCGCTGCTGATTGTTCTTATGAGTTTGCCTACTTTCGACAAGGTGTCCGGTTGCGTCACTGTCATCGCTTTGTTGGCTTTTGTCGCGTGGGAGTTGCATGCGGCAACGCCTTTCGTCGATGTGCGTTCACTCGTGGCGGATAATGCGATGACGTTGAATTTTCTGCGTGCGATGCTCACCATGCTTGGCGCTTATGTGGTCATGTACGCCTTGCCCCAGTGGTTGGAGGATGCCTGCCATATGAACGCCGGTGTTTCCGGCATGTTCATCATTCCGATGGGGGTGGTGGCGACAGTGGCTTCGTTATCCATCGCGAAGAAGCCGATAGTGCGCCTGCCGTTGATGGTGTGCTGTTCGGCGATGGTGGCGGTGGGCATGTTGTTGGCTTGCACGTCATCCGCTGGCATGGTCGTATTGCCGTTGACCGCCTCCGCTGTCGCGGGACTGGTGTTGGGACTCAGCATGTCGACCAGTCAGACCGTGCTATATCGCCGAGCGGCATCCGAGCATATTGGCACGTCGTCTGGTCTGCTGCGCACGTCCATCTATATCGGGTCTATCGGTGCGTCCTCATTGAGTGGCGTGTTCTTCGGTGAGACGGTCACTGATGGAGGGCTCCACGGCATTGGCATCACAGTTGCGGTTTTGGGGGTCGCCGCGCTATTGGCGACGGTTATGGATCGTACGTTGCGGTAGTCCGGGGAAGTTGTCCGCATCGTGAATGATGGTACGGACGGCCTCGCGTGCCGGATATACTGGACTGCGGTGATGGGACTCGCCTGAAGCCGTTACAGGCTTCGAACCGCAAACCCGCTGATGGTTCCTACGACATAGGGTGTGCTGTACCTTATGGCTTTCAGCGGTTGTGGCATCGCCATTCTTCCATGTCTGTCATATTGGTTCGGCACCTCGCTGGAAAGAAGATACATGGCACGACAACATATCATTCGAGTCGATCTCATATGCGTGGTGTTCCTTGGGGGATGCATCGGAACCGCATTACGCTACGCTTGTTCGGTCATTCCCGACTGCGGCGCATTCCATATCGGCACATTCGCGGCGAATATGGCCGCCTGCTTCGTATACGCGGCGCTTTCGGCATGGCTGGGAGGAACCCGCAGAACCGTGGGACGCGCGAAGGAATATGTGAACCGTGGATGTGGCATGGGCATGTGTGGAGGATTGTCCACCATGTCCACTCTCGCCCTCGAGGAATTCACTATGCTGCATGACGGCAAAGCCATGGATTGTGCGGCGTATTGTTGCACGACCTTCATCGTGGGCTGTCTGCTGGCATACGTTGGCGCGCATGTCGGGCTGCGGTTTGCCGGTACTGAGCATAACGATGGTGATCGCCATGCCATGGGCAAGGAGGCGGACTGATGAATAATGCGGTCATCGCCGTATCGGTGTGCCTGTGTGGTGGTCTCGGCGCCGCCGCAAGGTATGTTTGTGATTCCGTTATCAAAGCTTCTTGGCATAAGGCATTTCCTTTGTCGACCTTTGTGATCAACAGTATTGCCGGATTCCTGGCAGGCGTGATTGCAGGTCTGTACTCACGCCGGTTTCTGTCGGATCCCGCGCATGTGATGTTGGCGACCGGCTTCCTTGGTGGATTCTCCACATTCTCCACCATGATGAACGAATCCGTGACGTTGTTGCGCGGTGGGCGGATCACCGTGTTCGTGGGATATGTGCTGACGTCGGTGGTGGTTCCTGTGATGGCCGCGGCATTGGGATATTGCCTTGTCGTCTGAGACTGGAGCGAGGACGTTGACTCGGGGCGTCGTTTCATTGTCTCTGGGTATGGATGGTTTATGGATTACCGCGACGCGGATTGGATAGTTTTCCATGAAAACGAGGAAAAACTATTGTCTTTTCCGTGTTTCCTCGATACATTGGTGGCTGGCCGCCCATGACAATCGAAAGGACTGACCATGACGCAGCAGGGCATGTCGACCAAGTCGAGGCATCTGACCATTCCCGATCTCATCACGATAGGTGTGTTCACTGCCTTGTATTTCGTGCTGGTCGCCGTGGCCACGCTGTTCAGTTCCGTGGCTTTGATGGGATTCGGCATGATTCTTCTGCCTGCGGTCGCCGCATTGATCTGTGGTTGCGTATATATGCTCCTGGTTGCCAAGGTCGGAAAATTCGGCGCGATTAGCGTGATGGGCATCGTCGTCGGATTGTTCTTGTTCGTATCCGGACATTTCATCCTTTCCCTTGCTGCGAGCATCGTGTTTCCGGTCATCGCTGATGCCATCGCTCGCGCCGGGGACTATCGGAGCAAGACAGGTATCCTGGCGAGTTATGTCGTGTTCTGCTATGGGCTGACCGGTCCGATTCTGCCGTTGTGGTTCATGAAGGATGCCTATGTGGCCAGTCTGCAGGCCCGTGGCAAGGACTCGTCCTATATCGATGGTGTGTTCGCACATGTCAATACCGGCACGTTTTTCATTGCCATGATAGTGGTACTGGTATGTGCGTTGCTCGGAGGCTGGTTTGGGCAGCGTATGCTGAAGAAGCATTTTGCGAAGACCGGCATCATCTGATGGCCCTGGACCCAAGAACCAAACTGTACCTAGTGGCATTGGCCAACCTGTTGCTGTTCTTCCATGTCGACGTGGTTGTGGAGTCGCTTACAGTATTGCTGCTTCTTCTGCCACTGCTCGGCGCGGGACGATGGGCGGCTGCGGTACGCTTCGGTTGCATCTATGTATTGCTACTAGTGGGGACTTGGGCATCGACGCTTGACGATGGCGGCAGCTGGTTGCATATGCTTGGTTTGCTTTGTGTCGGCATCCGGATGATGATGCCTTGTCTGATTGCCGGCATATACGCATTCACCACGACTACGGCCAGTCAATTCGTGTGTGCCCTGCGGCGCATGCGCATTCCGGAGACGATTGTGATTCCATGTGTGGTGTGCATCCGGTTCTTCCCGACAATCCATGACGATTACCATCAGATTCGTGACGCGATGGCATTACGTGGCATCGCCCAGGGGACATTCGCCCTGCTCCGTCATCCGGCTCAGTCTTTGGAATACATCCTGATGCCGTTGTTGATGAACGCTACGGGGGTCGCCCAGGATTTGTCCGTAGCCGCACTGACCAAAGGAATCGGCATTCGCGGGCCTCATACATGTCATACCGAAATCCGCATGCATGGCATTGATTGGGCATGGATGGTCATCTGCACGGTTCCTCTGGCATTGGGCATTGGAGGAGCATGGTGAGTATCGGAAGTGATATCAATCGGATAGTCGCATGGACGCAACGGTGCTCATTCGCATATCATGCTGATGAAGCTGCTGAGGTCGATGCGCTGAATGACATCAGCTGTGCCATACCGCAAGGCGAGATTGCCATCTTATGTGGACAAAGCGGCTGTGGCAAAACCACGTACACACGTTTGCTCAATGGTCTGATACCTGGTTTCTATTCCGGCGATTTGCAGGGCATCCATATGACGTGCGGAATCCGCGCCGGATTGGCTCCTGTGGAAAGCTATGTGGGACAGGTGGGCAGCGTATTCCAGAATCCGAAGACGCAGTATTTCAATGCTGATTCCACCGATGAGCTGGCATTCCCCTGCGAGAATACGGGCATGTCTCCCGCGCGGATTCGGCAACGCGTGCATGATGTCGCGGAGCAGTTTCACATCAGGCATCTATTAGGTCGTAGGATCATGACGCTTTCAGGTGGCCAGAAGCAACAGCTTGCTGTCGCGGCATCGACCATGCTGGCTCCTGGACTCATCGTTATGGATGAGCCGACAAGTAATTTAGATATGGTGGCGATTCGCAGGCTGCATGACATGGTCTCCCGATTGAGAGCTGATGGAATGACCATCGTCATTGCCGAACACCGTCTTGCATGGTGCGCGGATTTAGCGGACCGTTTCATAGTGTTCGATCACGGTACGATTCTCGGTGAATATGAGGCGTCCGATTTTCTGGCGATGTCCGAACAGCGCGTCGCGGCATTAGGATTGCGCGCCCTCGATGACAGACCATACAGGCTTGCCGTGCATCGTAAACTCCAACATGGAGGCATTGCGCCCGACGAGGACAAGCGACAGGTCGTCATTGGTGTGCGCGGCCTGAGTGTAGGCCATACAAAGCGGGGACTTCTAGGCCGCAAGACACCCGTATTCGCACGTGATATTCCCGATTTCGACATTCACGAGGGTGAGATTCTTGGCCTTATGGGGTCGAACGGGGTTGGCAAAAGCACTTTGGCACGTACGCTATGCGGTCTTGCCGCTCCGTTGAACGGCATGGTGCTATTGAATGGGACGAAAGCGAGCCGCGGCGCTTTGACTCGTGCCGGATTTCTCGTCATGCAGGACGTCAATTACCAGCTCTTCTCCGATAGTGTTCGGGAAGAGGCATTACTGGGACTTGATGGGATGGATGACGCTGTGCGTGACCGATGCGATGCTGTGCTACGAGACCTCGACCTATTGGATTCCGTGCAGCGCCACCCGATGAGTTTATCCGGCGGTCAAAAGCAGAGGCTGGCTATAGCCTGCGCTTTGATGAGCGATAAGCGATTCATTGTTTTGGACGAACCGACCAGCGGACTGGACCGGTTGCATATGACCCAAGTCGGCGGACTTCTGCGAAAGCTCGCGGACCGTGGCAAAGCGGTGTTGGTCGTAACACATGATTATGAGCTTGCAGCGCTATGGTGCGACCGCATCATAGCGCTGGAAGACGAACTGCATAACGAACAGGGAGAAGAAGAGGATCGTCTGGCATGGACTTCAATGTGAACGATTGGCTGGGAGACTGGATTAGCTTCGAACATTTGATCAACAATCATGACCCGAACCTTGACCGGGCTTGGAAGGATTCGACGAAAGCCATGCGATCCAAGCCGCTGTTCGCGATCATGATGCTCGGCGATGCGCGACGCTTCTGGGCAAAAGCCTGCAAAACCTCGGGCAAGGAGTGGCGATTCCGCATTGGTGGATGGCATATCGAGCAGCCGTCCGCAGTTGGCGACGATGATGCTGTCGCAGGCTTTAACCTGACTTGGCTGGACGAAAAACGCACCCCCATCACAACACATGAATATCGGCTCGATCATGTGCACGACAAGGGGCTGGAAGGCAAACCCTGCTATGTGTTCCACGCTAGCGATGCCGGTGCCTCCGATCCCTTCGCCGTACTCATCGCGATGGAGCCCATGCCTGAACGCTCCGTGCTCAGACACGGGGGACTGCTCAGTCATCTGCATTTTCAATATGCCTCTGATGAAGGCGAACTCATCAAAGGTACTGGCAAACAAGCCACGCTCCGCCATCGCATGTGGTATCCCACCATGTGCGCCGCTGAAGGGACGTTACTTGATCAATGCAACATCGTACGTGCGCTGCATCATCTTCAAGCATGGCGGGAACTGCCTGTCCCATCATCAGACTGACTGCAGATGCCCGAAGATGGGACAATATCAGCATTGCGACGATTGTAGGTATCGTCCAGTGACGCTTTCCGGACATGCGGCGATCCGAGAAGGCGCTCCCTCGCATACTACGCGTCCGCCTGCTTCACCGCCGCCCGGTCCCATATCCACCACATAGTCCGCATTGGCAATCACGTCCAAATCATGTTCGATGACGACCACCGTCGCGCCATTCGCTACAAGTTCATCAAACACGTGCAGCAGCACGCGAACATCAAGCGGATGCAAGCCGATTGTCGGCTCATCGAACACGAATACCGCATCATGCTGTTTCCGCCCCATCTCGCTGGCCAATTTCAAACGCTGGGCCTCACCGCCCGACAGCGCGGGAGTTGGCTCGCCCAACGCAAGATAGCCCAAACCCAATTCATGCAACGTGGCAAGCTTCGTTTGGATCGGTTTGACATCTCGTAAGACAGGCATGGCATCGTCGACGGTCATTGTCATTAACTGCGGCATCGAATACGCCACTCCGTCGGTGCAGGGGAGCTTCAGCTCGGCGATTGCATCGGAATACCGCGAGCCATGGCATGCCGGGCATTCGATATCGACGTCAGGCAGGAACTGCACGTCGAGCGAAATCGATCCCGTGCCGTCGCACGTCGCGCAACGCAGCTTGCCAGTGTTATAGGAGAATGCCCCCGCTTTCAGACCGATGGTCCGCGCAACATCTGTTTTTGCGAACGCGCGTCGAAGATCGTCATGGACGCCGCAATATGTAGCGACGGTGGAACGTATGTTCGCGCCGATAGGCGTGGCATCGATAAGATGTGCCTTGGACACACCGTCCGCCTCGAGGAGCCGCACCTGCGTCGGCTGCGGCGACCTGTCGATCCGCGACTGCAAAGCGGGCATCAACATCTCCAGTACCATCGTCGTCTTGCCGGAACCGGATACCCCTGTTACGGCGGTCAGCCGTCCACGGGGAATATCTACCGATAACGGGCCGACGGTATGCAGACGGTCGGTTTCCATATGAATTCGTCCTGCGGAGAAGATTTCATGGGCGTCAATGTTGTCACGCACACGGTCATGAACGTTGCCACCCTGGGCAAGGAACGGCGCGATGCGCGATTCGCGGGTATCAATCACCTGCGGCACCGTTCCCTGCGCAATCACCTGACCGCCCTTTGCGCCGGCACCTGGCCCCATCTCGATGAGATAATCGGTTTCGGCCAGCACCCGAGTGTCATGATCGACCACTACCACGGAATTGCCATCAGCCACCAGGTCACGCATGACACCGAGCAGTCCGTCGACATTCGCGGGATGCAACCCAATCGACGGCTCATCCAGCACATATAACACGCCTGTGGTGCGATTGCGCACGGCGCGGGCAAGCTGCACGCGTTGGCGCTCGCCGGTGGACAGCGTGGCTCCGGCGCGGTCCAAGGACAGATACCCGAGACCGAGTTCCAATAAACGCCGTGACGTATTGAGGAACGATTCACAGATGGCGCTCGCCATGGTGCGCATATGTGGTTCCAGCGATTCCGGCACGGACCCTACCCAGGAAACGAGTGCGTCCAGAGACATCGCGGTTGCCTGAGCCAGATTGATGTCTCTGATACGTGGCTGGCGGGCGCGTTCGGAAAGTCTGGTCCCTCCGCAATCGCTGCAGGGACGCTCTTTGAGGAACCTCGCAACACGTTTAAGCCCTTTTTCGTCCTTGGCTTTGGTGAGGGCGTTCTCCACGGTGTATACGGCGTTGTAGTACGTGAAGTCGAGTTCGGCGAAATCGTCGCCTTTTTTCGGCTTGTATAGGATGTGCTTCTTGATGGCTGGGCCGGCGAACACGATATCTCGTTCTTGTTCGGTGAGTTGGTTGAACGGTACGTTGGTACGTACTCCCATGGCCCCGCATACTTGCTTCATCAAATCCCACATCAACGATCCCCACGGCAGCACGGCTCCCTCGTCAATGCTTTTCGACTCATCCGGTACCAAGGCGGAACGGTCGACTTCCCTCATGATTCCGGTGCCTGAGCATGTCGGACACGCGCCCGCGGCGTTGAATGCGAGATCCTCCGCTGATGGCGGATGCATGAGTCCGCCGCAGAACGTGCAATGCATCGGAAGCTCGGCGGCAACGTTCATCGTGGGTTGGTTGCGTGCTCCGCAGTGTTCGCACACGTGCGATCCGATCCGGGAGAACAGGAGGCGCAGACTGTTGAGCAGTTCGCTCATTGTGCCGAACGTGGAACGGACTCCAGGCACTGATGGACGCTGATGCAGTGCCAATGCCGCCGGAATATGACGCACCTCGTCGACGGTTGCGCGGCTTGCCTGGGTCATACGTCTTCTTGTATAGGTCGATAGCGCTTCCAGATAGCGTCGTGATCCCTCCGCGTACAGCACGCCAAGCGCGAGGGAGCTTTTTCCTGAGCCTGAGATTCCGGCTATGCCGACCATGCTGTTGAGCGGGATGTCGATGTCGACATCTTTCAGATTATGTACGTGGGCTCCGCGCACTTCGATACATGAGGGGAGTGGCCGAGACACTTGTGTTTCGTATGCAAAGATAGAAGGAGACGGTTTCATACCGGCAATTCTATGCTTGCCATATGGTTATCACATATACGGATGAAAAGAAATTCACCAAGGAACAGACCCAGCGACTGTTTCTTTCAGTCGGCTGGGTGTCCGGTCAATATCCTGAACGGTTGCATAAGGCGTTGATGGGGTCATCCACCGTATTCAGCGCATGGGATGGCGAACGTCTGGTGGGTCTGGTGCGAGTGCTTGATGACACGGAGATGGTGGCATACATGCACTATGTGCTGGTCGATCCTGAATACCAAGGGCGCGGCATTGCCGGACATCTTGTCGGCATGGTCAAGCAGCGGTACCACGATTACCTGTATATCGAGGTTATGCCTGAGGAAAGCAAGAATGCCACGTTCTATGAGAAGCATGGATTCCATATTATGGAGGATGGCGTCGCCATGCAGATATGCAATCCGGGAGAACGGCACTGACGGAACGGGCATCGGGCATGTCTTGAGAACTTCGGGCGGTGAGGGGCGCCATCTTTCGCCGGAGGCGTTTCCATTACCGCTTATATTTTTTGGGGTTCGGCTGTCAGATCTTGAATGAACGACGGATGAATCCGTATACGGTGTCCCAGTAGCGTTTCGGATCCACGGCGGAGCTTTCCATATGATCGGCGTCCGGAACCAGCAGACGTTCGCGGTCGATGCTGGAGCAGGCGTTGTAGTTCATGTCGAGGAAACGTGGGCTGACCATGCGGTCCTTTCCTCCATGGATGAACAGCATCGGAATGACCGTATGCCGCAATGACGGTATGCAGGACGCTTCGGTGAAATCATAGCCGGCACGGCGCTTGCAGATCAGACCCGCCGCGTCCACACATGCCGAGGCGAGAAGCTTTGGCATGTGGAACATGCCTCGCGCGCTGTCTATGAATTCCATGCGGGCGGAAGTGTATCCGCTTTCGGCGATTGCCGCGATGACATTGCGTGGCAGTTCCGGCGTGCCGGTCGTCATCATCACTGTCGTGGCTCCCATGGATCCTCCGAATAGGAGAATGCGTGCTTGATCGTCGCTATCCACAATCAGCCGTATCCAATCAAGCAGATCATTGCGCTCCAACCATCCCATGCCTACATATCGTCCTTCGCTCAGATCCTGGGCCCGTTGGGATGGTGCGAGGACGGTGAAGCCCATGCGGGCATAGCGGTGTGCCCATTTGGCTTGTTCTTCAGGGGCTCCGGTATAGCCATGCACGCAGATGGCATATATATGCGGCGTCGGGTCGATGCAATCCGGATCGAAGAGCCAGCCATGCAGCTTAAGCCCATCGCGGCTGGTGATGGATACCGGCTGTTTCGTTTCGGAAAACCATTGCTCGGCCTCTTTGGCCTCGCCTTGGTTCATCTTTCCCTCGCGATCCGGAGCGATCAGCGCCTGATGGAAAATGGAATGCTTCCACTGCGTGTCGATGGCAAAGCGGAACAGCATATGTGCTGACGCCGCGAGCAATCCCGTCGCTGCGACGGTCGTGACGCCAGTCGCGAGCTGAATGTTGCGGATGAGCGCGGAATGGTCATGCGTCGTTGCCATTTTCTGATTCCTTACCACTGGTTGGTGCTTGTCTGACTACGATTGTACGTGGGTTTGCGCATAGTCCGCGTTTTATGCACCTTGCTCCTCTGATTGCAGGGAAATGTCAGCGCACCATGTATACTAGATAACTGTTGTCTTGGCGAGGGAGGTTCCGCCTCCGTTATCGACTTGGCGTATGATATGAAACTCCTTGGGTTTTTTATGCGGCTCGTCGGTGCGCCGAAACATAAGAACGATGTATCAAGGAGATATTGATTATGGCTACCACCATCACTCTTGAAGGTGCTGCTCGTACCGAGTTCGGCAAGGGCGCTGCCCGCCGCATGCGCGTCGCGAACCTCATCCCGGCCACCGTTTACGCGGGTGGCGAGGATCCGACCTTCGTGCAGCTGCCGATGAAGGAGACCACTCTGGCTCTGCGTCACACCAACGCCCTGTTCACCATCAAGTATGGTGACGAGACCAAGATGGCCGTTGTCAAGGACGTCCAGCGCAACCCGGTGAAGCGCATCGTCGAGCATGTCGATTTCTACGAGGTCAAGGCCGGCGAGAAGATCGACGTCGAGGTGCCGGTGTTCGTTGAGGGTACTCCGAAGGGCGCTGCCGTCGCGTTCGTCGACATCCAGGAGCTCAAGGTCCGCGCCGATGTGGCCAACCTGCCGGAGAAGATCGTGGTCAACGTTGATGGCCTGACCGATGGTTCCAAGGTCTTCGCCAAGGACGTTGTGCTGCCGGAAGGCGTCGTACTCGATGTCGAGGATCCGGAAGAATCCGTCGTCACCGTCGAGGTGCCGGAAGATGCCGCACCGGTTGAGGCCGCTCCGGCTGCTGACGCCGCTGCCGCTCCGGCTGCTGACGCTGAGTGAGATCGTTGCTCAAGCTGATTTGATTCCGATATGCCTGCCATATCGGTAGTACAAGGTCCCTGTGTGTGAAAACACGTGGGGACCTTTGCGTTTCCTTATGTTTCTTGCTATCTCATATCGCGAACGCCGGTTATCGAAAGCGTTTATGGTGTGAGAAAGTACATACCAGAACCCGGCGCCACAAGCACTGGAAACAACAACAACCGCTGGCCGCCTTCGGGCGGCTGATGCAACTAGAAGAAGTAAAGAATGACTGAACAGAATCATCACGATCCGGCGGAGCTTGACAAGCTCGCCGAGAAGTTCACCGTGCTCCCGAACGACAACCCGGCATCCGACGCCAAGCGTGCCGAACTCATCGACAAGCCGGCTTTCGGTCAGGTCTTCTCCGACAACATGGCCCACATGACCTGGACCAAGGGTGAAGGCTGGTCGGACCGCCGCATCGAGCCGTACGCGCCGCTGAAGATGGACCCGGGCGCATCTGTTCTGCATTACGCCCAGGAATGCTTCGAAGGTCTGAAGGCCTATCGTCACGCCGACGGCTCCACTTGGCTGTTCCGTCCGGATGCGAACGCCGAGCGTTTCCAGAACTCCGCCAAGCGTCTGTACCTGCCGGAGCTGCCGATCGACGACTTCATCGGCTCTGTCGCCGCCCTCGTCAAGCGCGATGTGAACTGGGTTCCGTCCCGTCGCGAATACACGCTGTACATGCGTCCGTTCATGTTCGCTTCCGAGCCGTTCCTTGGCGTGCGCGCTCCGCAGGAAGTGGATTATTGCGTGATCGCCTCCCCGTCCGGACCGTACTTCCCGGGCGGCGTGAAGCCGGTCAGCATCTGGGTTGAAGACAAGTGGTTCCGCACCGGCCCTGGCGGCACTGGTTTCGCCAAGTGCGGTGGCAACTACGCCGCATCCCTGCTTGGTGAGTACACCGGCATCGACCACGGCTGCCAGCAGGTGTGCTTCGTCGACGCCGCCACCAAGACCTACCTTGAGGAGCTTGGCGGCATGAACATGATGGTCGTGCACAAGGACGGCCACGTGGAAACCCCGTCCCTGACCGGCAACATCCTGCCGGGCGTGACCCGCCGCTCCCTGATCCAGCTCATCCAGGACAACGGCCACGACGTGGTCGAGACCATGATCGCTCTGGACCAGCTGCTTGAGGACATCAAGTCCGGCGAAGTCACCGAGGTGTTCGCCTGCGGTACCGCCGCCATCATCACCCCGATCGGTCGCTTCAAGTCCGAGAAGTTCGATGTGACCGTCGCCGACGGCGGTTCCGGCGAGTTCACCCTCGCACTGCGCAACCAGCTGCTCGGCATCCAGCTTGGCGAGATCGAAGACCCACACAACTGGATGTGGAAGGTCTGCTGATTTTCCCGTTAGCGATTATTAGCTGACATATAGCTGTAATGGCCGCCGGAGGGTGGCGCGTGCTTCAGGCCAAGTTCACATGGTCTGACAATGTACGTGCCGCCCTCCGGCTCTTTTATTGCAGCTCTTGCCCCATATTGTGCTATTTTTAACAGCTGGTTGGAAAAGAAATATGTGAGGGAAGGGGAGTGGCCATGGAAGTGGCGCTGGAAAGCAACGGCTTCTTCATAGGTATCGAATATCTGGCGACCTTCTGCTGCGGCATGGTCGGCGGGCTCGCCGCCGTACGCAAAGGCTATGATATTTTTGCGATTCTTGTCACCACATGGCTCACCGCATTGGGTGGCGGCATCATTCGTGATGTGCTGCTCGGAGCGCTTCCTCCCGCAGGCGTCTCCGACAAAGGGCTGGTGATCACCGCACTGCTCGCAGCTGTGGCCGTAGCCATCATTTATCCCGAAGTCGACAAGCTCAAATGGTCCATGCTGTCATTGGACGCGCTGGCATTGGGCCTTTACGCCGTCAACGGCACATCCAAAGCCATGATGTACCACATGTCCGGCACCACGGCAGTGTTCCTGGGCATGTTCACGGCACTTGGCGGCGGACTCATCCGTGACATGCTCATCAACGAGGTGCCCATGGTGATCCGCGACAAGCATTGGTACGCGGTGCCTTCAGCCGTTGGATGCGTATTGACGGTACTCGTATGTAAAGGAGTGAACGAGGGAATCGTCAGTTTTCCCGCCGAAGTCGTGCTTGATGTGCTGATTGTGGTGCTGGTGGTGGCCATGCGGCTTATCTCCGTGTTTTTCGACATTCAATTGCCGGGGGCTTTGGCCAGGCATAACACCTACCTGCCGAGCGAAGCCAAATATCTCAAACGTCCGGTCATCCATCCCGATCGGAATGATGACGATATCAAGCGTAAGTGAGCATTTTCAACAGAGCACGAAATGTAAAAAAGAAGAAGCCCCGCAGGTTTTCCTGCGGGGCTTCTTACAAGCTGTGAGTTACGAAAACTCAGAGAGCGTTGATGGCCACAGCGAGACCGGACTTGCGGTTGGCAGCCTGGTTCTTGTGGATCACGCCAGCGCCGGCGGCCTTGTCGAGCTTCTGGGCTGCGACCTTGTAGGCGGCTTCGGCGGCGGCCTTATCGCCAGCGGCGATGGCTTCGCGGGTGGCGCGAACGGCAGTCTTCAGGCTGGACTTCACGGCCACGTTACGCTTGTGCGCCTTCTCGTTGGTGAGAACGCGCTTCTTCTGCGACTTGATGTTTGCCACTATTTCTCCAAACGACGTTTGCTATAAGGACATACAAACGATGATGATAACATGGCACGCGGATAAATCGCCAATGCGTATAAGAGTGTCGCGGAAGGACATGCCGACACTACCAGTTAGAATCGTTTGCGTCGAATATTTCCAGAGGAGGATGGCGTGGGGCAGCAGCATAATCAGCCCGGGTACACCGATCAGTCGTTGATCCGCAACTTTTGCATCATCGCGCATATCGATCACGGCAAATCAACGGTGGCGGACCGTATTCTGCAGTTGAGTGGCATCGTGCCGGAGCGCGAGATGCGCGATCGCTTCCTCGACCGCATGGATATCGAGCAGGAACGCGGCATCACCATCAAATCGCAGGCCGTGCGCGTGCCGTGGACGGTTGACGGCACCGAATACACACTCGGCATGATTGATACCCCCGGCCATGTGGACTTCACATACGAGGTGTCCCGAGCGTTGGCCGCATGCGAGGGTGCGGTGCTGCTTGTCGACGCCACGCAGGGCATTGAAGCGCAGACGCTGTCCAACCTGTATATGGCCATCGACCATGATCTGGCCATCATCCCCGTGCTCAACAAAATCGACCTGCCCAGCGCCGAACCCGACAAGCATGCCGAGGAAATCGCCGGCCTGATTGGTTGTGACCCGTCCGACGTGTTGCGCGTCTCCGGCAAAACCGGAGAAGGCGTCGCCGAACTGCTCGACCGTATCGTCGCCGAAGTGCCCGCGCCGACGGGCAATCCGGACGCGCCTGCCCGCGCGCTCATTTTCGACTCCGTATACGACTCCTATCGTGGCATCGTCACTTACATTCGTATGGTCGACGGTGAACTGAAATCGCGCGAGAAGCTGCACATGATGGGTATCGGCATGACGCATGACCCCATCGAAATCGGCGTGATCAGCCCCGACATGATGCCCACCAAGGCGCTTGGCGCAGGAGAGGTCGGCTATGTGATCACCGGAGCGAAAGACGTCAGCCAGTCCAAGGTGGGCGACACCATCACCTCCGCCATAAATCCGGCTACCGAGCCGCTCGAAGGCTACCGTGATCCGCAACCAATGGTCTACGCCGGCCTGTTCCCAATCGACAACGCGCAATATCCGGAACTGCGCGAGGCGCTTGACAAGCTCAAGCTCAACGACGCGGCCCTCATCTACGAACCGGAAACCTCCGTGGCGTTGGGCTTCGGCTTTCGTTGCGGCTTCCTGGGCTTGCTGCACATGGAGATCGTCACCGAACGTTTGAGCCGCGAATTCGACCTTGACCTGATCTCCACCGCGCCGAACGTGCCGTACGAGGTCACCGCGGAAGACAATTCCGTGCATCGCGTCACCAATCCGAGCGAATTCCCCGAAGGCAAGATCAAGAAGATCGTCGAACCGATGGTTGCCGCCGACATCATCACGCCGAAGGATTTCATCGGTGCGGTGATGGACCTGTGCCAAGACCACCGTGGCCAGATGGGCACCATGGAATACATTTCCGCCGACCGTGTGGAAATGCATTACCGTATTCCACTCGCCGAAATCGTCTTCGACTTCTTCGACCAGCTGAAGAGCCGTACCAAGGGGTATGCGTCGCTCGACTACCACGAGGATGGCGAACAGTCCGCCGATCTGGTGAAGGTCGACATCCTTATTCAAGGCGAGAAAGTCGATGCGTTCAGCGCCATCGTGCACCGTGACAAGGCGTACAGCTATGGCGTGATGATGACCAAGAAGCTGCGTGAGCTCATTCCGCGCCAGCAGTTCGAGATTCCCATCCAGGCTGCCATCGGTTCTCGAATCATCGCACGCGAAACCATCCGCGCCCTGCGTAAGGACGTGCTCGCCAAGTGTTACGGCGGCGACATCTCCCGTAAGCGTAAGCTGCTCGAAAAGCAGAAGGCCGGCAAGAAGCGTATGAAGATGCTCGGCCATGTGGAAGTGCCGCAGGAGGCGTTCATCGCAGCCCTGTCCACCGGCGGAGCGGGCAACGACCGCGACACCAAGGACAAGATTCGCGCCGCGCAGAAGTCCGAAGGTTGAGCCTTTCGTGACGTTCGAAATCTACATTCATGTTCCGTTTTGCTTACGTCGCTGCGGCTATTGCGACTTCAACACCTACACGGCCGTGGACATGGGCGCGGGCGCATCACGCGGCAACTACGCGAACATGGTTATCCGCGAAATGGCGATTGTCCGCGATTGGCAGACAACGCACGGTATCAACGAGCCGAAGGTGGCAACCGTCTTCTTCGGCGGCGGTACGCCGACCACACTCAAGGCAAGCGATTTGGTCGCCATGCTGGATGCGGTACGCGCCACATGGGGCATCGCCGATGACGCGGAAATCACCACCGAAGCGAATCCCGACACGGTGAATGCCGACTATGTGAAAGAACTCGCAGACGGCGGTTTCAATCGTATTTCCTTCGGCATGCAATCCGCGGTACCGCATGTGCTTGCAACGCTCGACCGTACGCATACGCCGGAAAACGTCGCCGCCGGAATCGCCGCGGCCAATGCAGCAGGCATGCGTTCCAGCGTCGATCTGATCTACGGCGCGCCGGGGGAGAGCCTTGACGATTGGCGCACATCCGTCCGCACCGCCATCGATTTGGGCGTCAACCATATTTCCGCATATGCGCTCACCATCGCGCCGAATACGAAAATGGGACGACGGATCGCGGCGGGCACGTTGTCGAGACCGGACGATGACGACGAAGCGAACAAATACGAAATCGCCGACACGATGTTCACCGAAGCCGGCCTCGAATGGTATGAGATTAGCAATTGGGCTCGTCCCGGATACGAGTCGCAACACAACCTTGGCTATTGGAGGAACGTCGATTGGGCCGGTCTCGGTCCCGGTGCACATTCGCATTATGGCGATTGCGAAGACGGCAAAGGATTGCGCTCCTGGGATATCGCGCATCCGCGATTGTGGGGCACCGCCATCAATGAGGGCAATGTGCCATGGGCCGGCAGTGAACGCATCACTGCCGCCGAGGACATCGAAGAGACCATCATGTTGGGCCTGCGCATTCGTGAAGGACTCGACACCAGACAATTCAGCCACTTGATTCCTGAACAAAAATGGATTGAGCTTGAGCACGACGGGCTGATCACAATGCTTGATGGCCGCGCCATACCCACTTTGCGAGGCCGACTGCTCAACGACACCATCATCACGGAGCTGTTGGAAACACTGGACTGACCGGGTTAATGAGCATAAGTGAAGTGCGTGCGCATGAGCATGACATGCGAAGTATGCGTTCATGGGCTAAATCCTCTGCGAGGCATTGACAAAAATAGCCATTCGTTATATGGACACGTGCAACGTTGCTGACATACTGGCGCGGTATTCTAAACCACGCATTAAAGAACCGCAAGACTTTTCTTGCCCAAAAACATTGAAGGTGGTTTCGGTGACTTTCCACGCCCCGTTAGATCTGACGATCCATGATTCCCAAGGTATGTACGATCCTGGAGCCGAGCATGATGCTTGCGGCGTGGGTATGGTCACCACCCTCAACAAGCGTCCGGAACGCAAGATCGTCGATGACGCCATCGAGGTGCTGGTCAATCTGAACCATCGTGGCGCCGTGGGCGCCGAGGAGAACACGGGCGACGGCGCAGGCATTCTCATGAGTATGCCCGACGAATTCATGCGTGCCACGGCCGGTGTGGAGCTTCCTGAAGAAGGTCATTACGCCGCGGGCATCGCCTTCTTGGATCGCGACATCGCCACTTCCGGCCAGCAGGAGCAGGCCATTTCCAAGATCGTGCGCGAAGAGGGCCTCGAAGTGCTCGCATGGCGCGTCGTACCCACCAATCCGGACGGACTCGGCCTGCAGGCCCTGGCCAGCATGCCGGCGTTCAAGACGCTGATCGTGGCCGATCCGGAAGGCAAGCTCGGTGGCATCGAACTCGACCGCAAGACCTTCCGCATCCGTAAGCGCGTGGAACACGAGGTAGGCATCTACTTCGCGTCCCTGTCCGCCCGCACCATCACCTACAAGGGCATGCTCACCACCATGCAGCTCAAGCCCTTCTTCCTTGACCTGTCCGACGAACGCATGAAGGCGAAAATCGCCATCGTCCATTCCCGCTTCTCCACCAACACGTTCCCAAGCTGGCCGCTGGCACAGCCGTTCCGCCAGCTGGCGCACAACGGCGAGATCAACACCATCCAAGGCAACCGCAACTGGCTGTCCGCACGTGAAGGCCGACTGAGTTCCGAACTGCTCGGCGAATTCAAGCCGCTGCTGCCGATCGCCACCCCCGGCTATTCCGATTCCGGCACTTTCGACGAATGCCTCGAACTGCTGCACCTCGCCGGCCGTTCCATGCCGCACGCCATCTCCATGATGCTGCCGCCGGCATGGGAGAACAACGACCAGCTCGATCCGGACGTCAAGGCTTTCTACGAATACAACAACACGCTGATCGAACCATGGGATGGCCCGGCGCACATCATCTTCACCGACGGCACCCAGGTTGGTGCTCTGCTTGACCGTAACGGCTTCCGCCCGGGACGTTGGCAGGTCACCGACAATGGTTATGTCGTACTCGCGTCCGAAACCGGTGTGCTGCCGGAAGTCGCCGAGGAGCATATCGTCACCAAGGGCCGTCTGGAACCGGGCAAGATGTTCCTCGTCGACACCGACGAGGGTCGCATCATCCCCGACGAGGAAATCAAGAAGACTCTTGCCAGCCAGCACCCCTACCGCAAGTGGGTGGAAGGCAACTCCGTGGAATTGAGTCAGCTGCCCAAGCGCGAGCACGTCAACCACTCCGGTCAGTCCGTGCAGCGTCGTCAGCGCGCCTTCGGCTACACCGAGGAAGATCTGAAGCTGCTGCTCGCCCCAATGGCCAACACCGGCAAGGAGCCGCTCGGCTCCATGGGCAACGATACGCCGCTCGCCGCGCTGTCCAAGCACAGCCGCATGCTGTTCGATTACTTCACCCAGAAGTTCGCGCAAGTCACCAACCCGCCGCTCGACTGGGAACGTGAGAAGATCGTGACCAGCCTCGAATCCGCCATCGGTCCCGAGCCGAACCTGCTGGCCGATTCCGAACTGCACGCCAAGAAGATCCTCATCCCGCTGCCGGTGCTCAACTCCGACGAGATGGCACAGCTCAAGCGCCTCGACCGCGCCAAGATTCTCGATGGCTATTACAAGCCATTCATCGTCAAGGGCCTTTACCAGGTGGCCGGCGGCGGACAGGCACTGAAGGACCGTCTTGACGAGATCTTCCAGGAGATCGACGAGGCGATTGAGAACGGCGCCAACTTCCTGGTGCTGTCCGACCGCGATTCCAACTATGCGTGGGGTCCGATTCCATCGTTGCTGCTCACTTCCGCAGTGCAGCACCATCTGCTGCGCCGCCACACGCGTACGCAGATCTCCATGGTGGTCGAAGCCGGCGATGTGCGCGAAATCCACCATGTGGCACTGCTGATCGCCTATGGCGCTGCCGCGGTGAACCCGTATCTGGCATTCGAATCCGTCGAAGACCTCTCCCGCAAGGGCTACCTCAAGGTCGACGCGGAAACCGCCGTGAAGAACCTGACCCGCGCACTGTCCACCGGCGTGCTCAAGATCATGGCCAAGATGGGTGTCTCCACCATCATGAGCTACCGTGGCGCGCAGCTGTTCGAAGCGGTCGGTCTCAACAAGGACGTCATCGACGAGTACTTCACCGGCACCACGTCCCGTGTGGGCGGCGTCGGCCTCGACGAGCTCGCCGAGGAAGTCGCCAGCCGCCATCGCGTGGCCTATCCGACCCAATGGACCGCCCGCCCGCACCGCAACCTGCGTACCGGCGGCGACTACAAGTGGCGTCGTACCGGCGAGGACCATCTGAACGATCCGGAAGCCATCTTCCTGCTGCAGCAGTCCACCCAGCGCGGCGACTACAACCTGTTCAAGAAGTACTCGAACCACATCAACGACACCTCCAACCGTCTGATGACGCTGCGTGGCCTGATGAAGTTCAAGTCCACCCGCAAGCCGATCGACATTTCCGAAGTCGAGCCGGCCAGCGAAATCGTCAAGCGTTTCTCCACCGGCGCCATGAGCTACGGCTCCATCTCCCAGGAGGCGCATGAGACGCTCGCCATCGCCATGAACACGATCGGCGCACGCTCCAACTCCGGTGAAGGCGGCGAATCCGAGGATCGTATCAACGATCCGCTGCGCTACAGCAAGATCAAGCAGATCGCTTCGGCACGCTTCGGTGTGACCAGCGACTATCTGGTGCATGCCACCGACCTGCAGATCAAGCTCGCCCAAGGCGCGAAGCCGGGCGAGGGCGGCCACCTGCCGGGAGCCAAGGTTCCGCCGTGGATCGCCAAGGTACGTCACGCCACCCCGGGCGTGGAGCTCATCTCCCCACCGCCGCACCACGACATCTACTCCATCGAGGATCTGAAGCAGCTGATCAACGATGCGAAGATGGCCAATCCGAAGGCCCGCATCCACGTCAAGCTCGTCTCCGAATTCGGCGTCGGCACCATCGCTGCCGGCGTGGCCAAGTGCCATGCCGATGTGGTGCTGATTTCCGGCTATGACGGCGGCACCGGCGCGGCTCCGCTCAACGCCATCAAGCATGCCGGCACCCCGTGGGAGATCGGCCTGTCCGAAACCCAGCAAACGCTGGTTCTGAACGGCCTGCGTTCCCGCATCACCGTGCAGTGCGACGGCGAGCTCAAGACCGGTCGCGACGTGGTGATCGCCGCGCTGCTTGGCGCCGAGGAATTCGGCTTCGCCACCGCCGCGCTGATCGTCGAAGGCTGCGTCATGATGCGCGCCTGCCAGAAGAACACCTGCCCGCAGGGCATCGCCACCCAGGATCCGGAGCTCCGCGCACGCTTCAAGGGCAAGCCGGAACATGTCGTCAACTTCTTCATGTTCATCGCCGAGGAAGTCCGCGAACTGCTCGCGCAGCTCGGCTTCCGCACGCTGGAAGAGGCCGTCGGCCATGTCGAATGCCTCGACCAGGACGAAGCCATCAAGCGTTGGAAATCCGACGGCATCGACCTGAGCAACGTGCTCATGCAGCCGGGCCCGGTTCCGGGAACCATCCTGCACAAGACGATCGATCAGAACCACGAGCTCGACAAGGCGCTCGACAACAAGCTCATCGAGCTTGCCCAGCCCGCCCTTGACAAGAAGGAGCCCGTGCGTATCGAAATGCCGATCCGCAACGTGTACCGTACGCTCGGCACCATGCTCGGCTATGAGATCACCAAGCGCTACGGCGAGGAAGGTCTGCCGGACGACACCATCGACATGACGTTCCATGGTGCCGGCGGCCAGTCCATCGGCGCGTTCATTCCGCGTGGCGAAACCATCCGCGTCTACGGCGAAGTCAACGACTACGCGGGCAAGGGCCTGTCCGGCGGCCGCATGGTGGTCCGTCCAGAGGACGGCATCACCTTCGATCCGCACGAGAACGTGATCGCAGGCAATGTCACCGGCTTCGGCGCGACTTCCGGCCAAATGTTCGTGGCCGGCCGCGCAGGCGAACGTTTCGCCGTACGTAACGGCGGCGCCACCTTCGTGGTGGAAGGCGTGGGCGACCACGGCTGCGAATACATGACCGGCGGTACGGTCGTGATTCTCGGCTCCACCGGCCGTAACCTCGGCGCGGGCTTCTCCGGCGGCAACGTGTACGTGCTCGACCTCGACATGAAGCAGGTCAACCCGGCGGCCGCCACCAACGGCGCGCTGCTGTTCGAGCCGCTTGACGCCGATGCCGACAAGCTGGTGCATGGTCTCGTCAAGCAGCATGCCGAAGAGACCGGCTCCGCCTTCGCGAAGGCCCTGCTTGACGACTGGGAAAACAGCGCCAAGCGATTCACCCACATCGTTCCGAAGCACTTCCTCGCCATGCAGAAGGCGATGAAGGAAGCCGAGGAGAAGAACATCGATTTCAATACGCCCGGCGTCTGGGAACAGGTGTACGAGCAGGTTATGGAAGGAGCGCGCTGACATGGGAGATCCTCGTGGATTCCTGAAGGTCCGTACCCGTCGCGAACTGGCCGAACGCCCCGTTGAAGAGCGAATCAAGGACTGGTTCGACGTTCACACCGAATCCGGCCTGCAGTCCTGGACCACCGAGCAGGCGGCCCGCTGCATGGATTGCGGAACCCCGTTCTGCATGAGCGGATGCCCGCTCGGCAACATCATTCCGGAGTTCAACGATCTGGTCCGTCAGGAGAAGTGGGAGGACGCGTACAACCGTCTGTCCGAAACCAACAACTTCCCCGAAGTGACCGGTCGCATCTGCCCGGCATTGTGCGAAGCCGCCTGCGTGCTTGGCATCCATCAGCCGGCCACGATGATTCAGAACGACGAACGCACCATCATCGATCAGGCATGGAGCCTTGACTACGTCAAGCCTCTGCCGCCGCAGCGTCTGACCGACCAGACCGTTGCCGTGGTCGGTTCCGGCCCATCCGGTCTCGCCTGCGCCCAGCAGCTCACCCGTGCCGGCCACACCGTGGTCGTATACGAGCGTGATGACGCCATCGGTGGTCTGATGCGTTACGGCATTCCGAACTTCAAACTCGACAAGCGCCTCATCGACCGCCGAGTCGAGCAGATGGAAGCCGAAGGCACCGTGTTCCGCACCGGCGTGGAAATCGGCAAGGACATCTCCTGGGATGACCTGCGTTCCCGCTACGACGCAGTGGTGGTTGCCATCGGCTCCACCGTGCCGCGTGACATGAAGATTCCAGGCCGCGGGCTCAAGGGTATCCATTTCGCCATGGAGTTCCTGCCGGACGCCACACGTCGCGTGTACGGTGTCAAGCCGGTCAACGACATCACCGCCGAAGGCAAGCATGTGGTGATCATCGGCGGCGGCGACACCGGTTCCGACTGCCTCGGCACATCCCTGCGCCAAGGCGCTAAGGACGTCACCGTGCTGCAGATCATGCCGCAGGAACCGAAGGAGCGTCCGGCCAACCAGCCATGGCCGACCTTCGCCCGCCTGTACAAGGAAACCTCCTCCATGGAGGAAGGTTTCGAAACGCAGCGCGCCGAATACGTGTACAACACCGACTCGGTCAACTTCGAGGGCTCCGACGAGGACAAGGCCAAGGTGAAGGTGGAGAACTCCACCGCCACCGAAGGCTTCGTCGCCGACGAGAACGGACATGTCACCGGTCTGAAGGTCGTCAACGTCGCTCCAGGAGAGAACGGGCCGTTCACCCGCCAGCCAGGCACCGAACGAGTGATTCCCGCCGATCTGGTGCTCATCTCCGTGGGCTTCCTGCACCCTGACACCACCACGCTGGTGGATCAGCTGCCGGTCGACCTTGACGGTCGAGGCAATGTGGCGCGTAACGACAAGTTCGCCACCTCCCAGGACGGCGTCTTCGCCTGCGGTGACGCCGGACGTGGCCAGAGCCTCGTCGTGTGGGCCATCTCCGAAGGTCGCTCCTGCGCTGCCGCGGTCGACGAGTACCTTACCGGCTCCACCGAACTGCCGGCACCGATCGTCGCTTCCAAGCGTCCGATGATGCTGCCGCGATAGACAACACTGTTGTAAGGGTATGAACGAGGTGGCCCGGCTCGCGAATAGTGAGCCGGGCTACCTGTTTTTCACCCAAAATGCGGTAAAGTAATCCCAGCACCATGCAACAAAGGAGTGACTAATGCCAAATCGCGCAGAACGACGTGCCCAAGCCAAGCGCAATCGCAGGGGAGTGCCACAGCAATACGACCAAACCCAAGGCCGCGCACGTTCCGGCATGTTGGACGAGTATCAGCTGCAGGAAAAGTCACGTCGTCTGCAGGACGGCACTGATGGGCCATGGAAGCCGAGTGCCAGTACGATCACGGAAACGGAAAACGTGCTGAACACCAATCCTGATTACAAGAATCCGAAGATGTTCAAGGCACCCCATTCCGTCCGCCAATGGTTCCGTGTGGCCAGCTGGGTGCTGATTGCGCTGTCGGCCATCGCCTTCCTCGTGGTCATGTGGCTGCCGTCGCATCCGATGTGGCTCATCTCCACAGTCGCCATCGTCTTCGCAGTCGGTGTGCTGAGCCTGTTCTTCACGGCCGGCAACCCGAAGCACAATCCGAATCTCGACCAAAACGGAACAGCCGTCTGATCACAAAAACGATGGAAAGCGGTGAGACAACCAGAAGCATTTGTCTCACCGCTTTTTCTATCGGATTTTAGGTATGCGCTACTTGACTTCGACTAACCGTAAAGGGTATGCGAGAATGCTGTTTCATCGTTTTTCAGAAAAAGAATGGAACTTTCTGAAAAACGATGAAAACAATAAGTGTTTTTCGTGTCTGATGTTTTACAGTAGAACAGGAAACGCTGGAAGACTCGAGGAGGAGATTACAGACATGAAGGTTGACATTCTATCGCGTGAATACCCGCCCAAGGTGTATGGCGGCGCGGGGGTGCATGCCGAAGAGCTTTCCAAGGTGCTGGCGGAACGTGTCGATGTGACGGTCCGCGCATTCGACGGGCCGCGCGCGGCCGCCGACATTCCCGCGATTCCCGGAACCGACCCGAAAGGGTCGCTCACGGTCGTCGGCTACGACGTGCCGAAAGAGCTTGAGGATGCGAACGGTGCGCTGAAGACGTTTGGCGTCGATTTGCAAATCGCCAACGACGTTGATGCCGACATCATCCATGCGCATACATGGTACGCATGCCTTGCCGGCTATCTCGCCAAAATGCTGCATGACACCCCATTGGTCATCACCGCGCACTCGCTTGAACCGTTCCGTCCATGGAAACGTGAGCAGTTGGGCGGCGGCTACAATCTGAGCTCCTGGGCTGAGAAAGACGCCTACGAGCATGCCGACCGCGTGATCGCCGTATCCGCGGGCATGCGTGAGGATATCCTCACCGCCTATCCGAACCTTGACCCGGACAAGGTGGTCGTAGTGCATAACGGCATCACCATGAGCCAGTTTGAAACCCCGGCGGATGACGATCCGGGCTGGAAGGTGTTCGAACGTTACAACATCGACCGCAGCAAACCGACCTTGCTGTTCGTCGGACGCATCACTCGTCAAAAGGGTCTGCCGTACCTGCTTCAGGCACTGCACTTCGTGGACCCGAACATCCAGGTCGTTCTGTGCGCCGGCGCTCCCGACACGCCGGAAATCATGGAAGAGGTCAAGACCGCCTTCGCCAAGCTCGACGAGGAACGCGGCAACATCATCTGGATTGAGGAGATGCTGCCGAAGCCGGAACTCAACGCACTCGAACATGGCTGTGACGCATTCATCTGCCCATCCATCTACGAGCCGCTCGGCATCGTGAATCTGGAAGCCATGGCATGCGGTCTGCCGGTGGTCGCCTCTGCGACCGGTGGCATTCCGGAAGTCGTCGTCGACGGCGAGACCGGATATCTGGTGCCGGTCGACCAACTGCATGACGGCACTGGCACCCCCACCAACCCTGACAAATTCGTGCACGATATGGCCGACGCCATCAACCGCATCATGGCTGACCCTGAAAAGGCGAAGCGGATGGGACAGGCCGGTTACGAGCGTGCCCGCGACCACTTCAGCTGGGAGTCCATCGCAGACAAGACCGTCAAAGTCTACGAGGACGTGCTTGCCGAACGGAAGTAGAACCGAACCTGTCTGATCGCGGATAACCGATCCGGCTGATCGATAGCCAGAATATTCCTGAAATGCCTCCTGCCGACGCACTATGCTGGCAGGAGGCATCATCGCATCCAAGTGGTTTGTGAAAATGGAGGGGACCATGAACGAACAGAGCATCGCGTTGAAACTGGACGATGTGGAATTCCGTCGCCGCAGGCGCGTAATTCTCACCAAAGTCAATCTGGAAGTCAAAAAAGGCGAGAAATGGGTGCTGTTCGGTCCCAACGGCATCGGCAAATCCACGTTGGTGCAGATGATGAGCACCCGTGGATTCCCATCCGAAGGCACAGTCGACATTCTTGGAAACCGTCTGGGCAAAGTGAACGTGTTCTCCTACCGCAACCGCATCGGTTTGAGCTCGGCCGAACTCGGACGTGCGTTCCCACCGCAGGAAGATCCTCTTGACGCCATCGTGACGGCGCTGACCGCAACCACCGGCCGTTGGCGCGACACCTATACTGACGAGGATTACGCCAAAGCCCGCTCATTGATGCGTGAATTCGGCATCGAATACCTGGAAGGCAAGATGATGTTCAAGCTTTCCGAAGGCGAACGCACTCGCGTGCTTATCTGCCGTGCGTTGATGGCGGATCCCGATTTGCTGATTCTTGACGAGCCGACCACGGGTCTTGATTTGGGTGGGCGTGAGATTGCTTTGCGTGCGTTGAGTCGTGTTGGTGCGGAGCAGTCTGACCGCGCCGTGATTCTGGTGACGCACCGTCTTGAGGAGATTCCGCAAGGCTTCGACCATGTGGCGATCATGGGACGTATCACCGGCAACGAGGCGGACGCGTATGCGGATAATGTGGCCGGCAACGATCCGGCGCCGGGCACTATCGTGTATACGGGTGATTTGGAGCATGGTTTTACTTCTGAACGGTTGAGCCAGGTGTTTGGTTTGGATTTGAAGGTCACGCATGCGAATGGTCGTTGGAACGCGTACGCGGTGTGATGTTGACGTCGCCGTCACATTGCCGTCGCTTCGTGCCGTCTGCCGGTATGACGGCGGATACGGTAGCATAGGTTCGTTGCTGTCCGTGGAATAATGCGGTCTGCAATCGTAAGCCATAGTCGTGAAATCGTATACTGAACGAACGTACGAAGGAGCGTGAACCATGCGTCGAGGGCCGCTTGCCGCCGGTGAAAAAGTGCAGTTTACGGACCGCAGGTCGAATAAAATCACCGATCAGCTGGTGCCGGGTGGTGTGACGCAGACTTCGCATGGCATCATCCTGCATGATGATGTGATTGGCCAGACGGAAGGATCCGTTGTCGTGACGGTGAGTGCGAAACGTGAGGCTCAGGTCAACCAGACGCATCCGGAACGCGACGCGAACAAGCCGTGGAAGGGGACGCGTGCCATCGGTGGTTGGGAGTTCGCCGTCATGCGTCCGCGCTTGGCTGACTATGTGCTGTCCATGCCGCGTGGCGCGCAGATCATGTATCCGAAGGACATCGCGCAGGTCATTCAGCTCGGTGATATTCGTTCCGGTATGAACGTGCTGGAATCCGGAGCCGGTTCGGGCGCGATGAGCATCAATCTGCTGGATGCCGTGGGGGAGGGCGGAAGCCTCACCACCATCGAGATGCGTTCGGAATTCGCGCGCGTCGCCGAAGCCAACGCGACGGTTTACTTTGGCGAACGTCCCGCATGGTGGGATTTGAGGACCGGCGATTTCGATTCGGTCGCGGCTGGTTTGCCGGAACACTCCTTCGACCGCATCATGCTTGACATGCTTGACCCGTGGAACCGTCTTGAACAGGCGTATCGCGTGATCGCGCCTGGCGGCGTGCTCGTCGCGTACGTCACCACCACCACGCAGTTGAGCCGTCTTGCCGAAGCGTTGCGCGAGGCCGGTTGCTGGACCGAGCCGGACATTCAGGAGACTTTGGAACGTAATTGGAAGGCGCAAGGACTGGCCATCCGTCCCGATCACCAGATGATTGGACACACCGGTTTCCTCATGGTTTCTCGCGCGATGGCTCCGGGCTTTCAGGCGTTGCGTAAACGCGACCGTGCCACGAAGGACACGACGACCGACATCGATTCGTTGACGCTCGAGGAGCGTGCCGAACAGCTTGAGGATCTGGAATTGCGTGACATTTCCGATCGCAAGCTGCGCAAGGTGCTGCGTGACCTCGACGCGCAGGTCGAAGCCATAAAGGAGTAGATTTAGAGCGTTTCATGCCATGTCCCAGCGGAAAATCTGAGACAATGGATATTAGATATTTGAAATGCGGCGCTGGAACCGGATCGGAGCGTGCGATTATGGGAACGAGCCTGAAGAAGGTCGCCAAAAAGACCAAGGAATACAAGTATGTGCTGCTGGCGATGCGCCACGCCAAAACCGAGCCGTTCGGCGGCAACGGCAGCGACGTGGGACGTGAGCTCACCGACAAAGGACGTAAGCAGGCCAAAGCCGTGGCCAAAGGATTGGCGGCGTTCAAAATGGTGCCCACTCGCATCGCATGCTCCAGCGCCACCCGCGCCCGTCAGACCTGCGATCGCATGCTCAAGGTGTTCGGCGACGATCCGAAAGTCGACTACCGGCAAAGCCTGTACGAAGGCGGCGTGCAATCCGTGTTCGACGAGCTCGCGCAAACCAAGGAAAAGCATCGCACGCTGCTCGTGCTTGGCCACGAACCGACCATTTCGATCGCCTGCCAATGGCTGGCCAGCACCGAATCCGATCCGACGTTGCTTGACCTGCTGAATCTCGGCATGTCCCCGGCCTCGATCGCCGTATTCGGCTCGAACGAGCCATTCAACCAGTGGCAGCTGCACAGTGGCGAACTCATCGCGCTGCTTACCGCCAAAGACTTCGAGTAGGGCTTGCGTGTTCCGGGCTGATTCGGAACGATGAGCATTCCGCAGAGTGCTGTGATTTGACTTCAAGCGGCTTCAAGGTTGTATGGTGCTTTCTGAACCGATGTTCAGAATGATGGATAGGAGAGCCCATATGAACAATCCCAGTGCGTTCCCTCTTGGGGAACCAAATGACGGTTTCGCCCAGTATTTCGACGGACAGAGCTGGCTTGCGCCGGTACTTGACGTGCCTGAAGTGTCAATCCACAATGTGACGTTCGAACCTGGATGCCGGAACCACTGGCATATCCACCATCACGCGGTCCAGATTCTCATTGCGGTCGGAGGGCGTGGCTACTACCAGCTTGAGGGCGAAGAGCCGAAGGAGCTTGAACCGGGACAGGCCGTCCGTATTCCGCCGGATGTTAAGCATTGGCACGGCGCCGCCCCTCACGAAGCTTTCAGCCATTTGGCGTTCATGATTGCGGATGGCACGGGCGACGCGACGAATGAATGGCTGGAACCCGTGGACCCCGACGCATACGGGACATTGCGTTAAATCCGCTTGCCGGGCTGTTCTGCATTATTGATCCATAAACATAAATGTGTGAATATAGACGGCATACGGACTGCGTTATAAGGACAGTTTATAACGACACTCAAATTTTCTTGATGTCTTATAGCTGGCGGTTTTGTGATAGCTTGAGCGGGTTGCATTGTTCATATCAGATGGAGGATTCATGTCCGCTCTTACTTCCGTCTCCGGTTTCCCGCGCATCGGCCAGAACCGTGAGCTGAAGAAAATCATCGAAGCGTATTGGAAGGGCAACGCCACCCTCGACGAGATGCGTGCCACAGCCAAGGAACTGCGCGCCAAGCATTGGAAGCTGCAGCAGGCCGCCGGCATCGACCTGATTCCGAGCAACGACTTCAGCTATTACGACCAGATGCTCGACACTGCCATCCTGCTCAACGTCATTCCGCAGCGCTACCAGCGTCTCGCCTTCGAGAACCCGGAAGAGACCCTCTTCGCAATGGGCCGCGGCTATCAGGGCGAGAAGGGCGATGTGACCGCCCTGCCGATGAAGAAGTGGTTCACCACCAACTACCACTACCTCGTGCCGGAAATCGACTCCGCCACCGACATCAAGCTCAACAGCACCAAGCCGTTCGACGAATTCAACGAGGCGAAGGCGCTCGGCATCGCCACCAAGCCGGTGCTCATCGGCCCGTACACCTTCCTCAAGCTCGCCCGCAATCCGCAGGCCGAGGAGCTCGACTACGACAAGGGCCTCGTCAACGCGGTCGCCGCGGTGTACGCCGAAGTCGTCGCCAAGTTCGCCGAACTGGGCGCGCAGTGGATCCAGATCGACGAACCGTACCTCGTGCTCGACAAGGAGCCGGGCGATGTCGAACTGTTCAAGAGCCTGTACGCCAAGATCCTGCCCGCCCGCGAAGGCAAGGTCAAGGTGCTGCTCAACACCTACTTCGGACATATCGCCGACGTGTACGAAACCGTCAACCTGCTCGGCTTCGACGGTATCGGCCTGGACCTGAACGAAGGCAAGGACGAAAACCTCGCCGCCGTCGAAAAGTACGGCGTGGCAGAAAACACCACCATCTTCGCCGGCGTGATCAACGGCCGCAACATCTGGCGCAACAACTACGCCGTGAGCCTCGGCCTGGTCGACGCGCTGAAGCAGGTCACCGCCAACGTGGCCGTCTCCACCGCCAGCTCCCTGCTGCACGTGCCGTTCAGCACCGAAGGCGAGGACGGTCTCGCCGACGACGTGCGCAAGCACTTCGCCTTCGCAGTCCAGAAGCTCGACGAACTGCACGAAGTCGCCGTGCTTGCCGACGCTTCCGACGACGAGAAGAAGGCATCCGCCGAACTCGCAGCCAACCAGGCGCTGTTCGACGGCACCCGCGTCGCCGCCGATCCTGCGGTCGCCAAGCGAATCGCAAGCCTTACCGACGCCGACTTCGTACGTCAGCCGGCACGTGCCGAACGCCAGAAGGAGCAGCGTGAGGCGCTGAACCTGCCGCTGCTGCCCACCACCACCATCGGCTCCTTCCCGCAAACCAAGGAAGTGCGCGCCGAACGCGCCAAGCTGCGCAAGGGCGAGATCACCAAGGCCGAATACGACGAATTCATGAAGGACCAGATCGACGCCTGCATCAAGCATCAGGAGGAAATCGGCCTCGACGTGCTCGTCCACGGCGAATTCGAACGCAACGACATGGTCGAATACTTCGGCCAGAACCTCAACGGCTTCCTGTTCACCAAGAACGCGTGGGTGCAGTCCTACGGCACACGTTGCGTCAAGCCTCCGATCGTGTGGGGCGACGTATCCCGCGCCAACCCGATCACCGTGGAATGGAGCGCCTACGCGCAGTCCCGCACCGACCATGTGATGAAGGGCATGCTCACCGGTCCGGTCACCATCCTCAACTGGTCCTGGCCGCGCGAGGACATCACCCACGAGCAGCAGACCCAGCAGCTCGCGCTCGCCATCCGCGACGAAGTGCTCGATTTGGAGAAGGCCGGCATCAAGGTCATCCAGATCGACGAGGCCGCACTGCGCGAGAAGCTGCCGCTGAGGAAGACCGACTGGCACAAGAAGTACCTCGACTGGGCCATTCCGGCGTTCCGTCTGGTGCATTCCGCCGTCAAGCCGACCACGCAGATCCACACGCACATGTGCTATTCGGAGTTCAACGACATCATCAAGGACATCGACGCGATGGACGCCGACGTGATCTCCTTCGAAGCCTCCCGCGGCGACCTTGTGGTGCTCGACGCCATCCACGACGCCAACTTCGAAACCGAAGCCGGCCCGGGCGTGTACGACATCCACTCTCCGCGCATTCCGTCCGAACAGGAGATCAAGGACCGCATCTACGAGATCCTGAAGAAGATGGACGTCGAAAAGGTGTGGATCAACCCGGACTGCGGCCTGAAGACCCGTGGCAACGCCGAAACCTGGCCGAGCCTGGAGAACCTCGTCACAGCGGCCAAGGCCGTGCGCGCCAAACTCGCCAAGTAAGGCCGGCATAGGCATAAACAGGCAAGATTTCCAAGGAATCACATGCATTCGCCAATCTTCTCGCTGGAGGTGTTCCCTCCCAAGCGCACCAGCCCTGTAGGTACCATCTACGATACGTTGGATGGCCTGCAGGGGCTGGACCCCGACTTCATCTCCGTCACCTACGGCACCGGCAAATCGTCCGACCGCACGTTGACCGCACGCATCGCGCATACGGTGAACGAATACGGCATTCCGGCCGTGGCGCACCTGACCGCGCAATACCTTGACAAAGACGACGTGGACGAGGCGCTCGACCTGTTCGACCAAGCCAAAGTCTCCGGCGTGCTCGCTTTGCGAGGCGACCGTGTGGAAGGAGCCGAACCGGCGGGAGTGTTCGACCATGCGAGCGATCTGGCGGCCTACATCCGCGAGAAGCGTCCTAATCTTAAGATCTACGGCGCCTGCTATCCGGAAAAGCACCCGCAGGCGGCCACGCTTGAGGAGGATATCGACAATCTCAAGAAGAAGGTCGACGCGGGCGTAAGCCACCTCATCTCCCAGCTGTTCTACGACAACGAGGATTTCCTTCGATTCGTGGACAAGGCTCGTGCCGCCGGCATCGACGTTCCGATCGAAGCCGGCATCATGCCGGTGATGAACGCGAAGTCGGTGCTGCGCATGTCGAAGATGTGCGAATCGCGTGTTCCTGAAAAACTTGCCGTCCTGCTTGACAAGTGGGGGAGCGACACCGCGCTGCTTAAAGAGGCGGGTATCGCCTACGCGTCCGAACAGATCTGCGACTTGGCGGCACGCGGCGTCGACGGCGTGCACCTGTACACGATGAACCATCCATGCGTCAGCCGGCGCATCTGGTCCAACGTCAAACCATTCTTCGTCTGATTCAGACGATGCAACAAACACGAAAGGGATGATTTCCGGCAACTGTCGGAAACCATCCCTTTCGCCATACTTACGGATATGAACGATTACTATGGGAACCATGGCTTCTTCTACGCATCAGTTTGGGGTGCTCGATCTGATTCGGGCGGGATTGCAGGATCTGGACACGGCACGCACGCTGCTTGACGAGTTGCGCGCCGACGGCATCGACGACGACCGGCTATGCCTGCTGATGAAAACATTGGAACAGACCTGCGAGCCCGACATCGCGCTACGCAACCTCGTCGACATCATCAAAGCGTTGCAAAGCCAAGGCCGCGACTTCCACCAGGTCATCACCGACGACGCCGGACTCGTACGACTCGTCACCGTGCTCGGCGTGTCCGACGAAATGGGCAAGCTCATGCGCTTCCGCCCCGAACTCGTCATGGCCGCAGCCAGCGACTCATGCGAAAGCCATCTGTACAACCACGCGCAACGCCGCGCGCATGTCCTCGAAGCGGTCGGTGCCGACCCGGCCGACAATCGCATGCCAAAAGCCACGAAACCACTCGCCGAAGCGGCGACCGCGCTACGACAGACCTACAGAAAACAGCTCGCCGCCATCATGGCGCAGGACGCCACCGCGGACGACCCAATCGAAATACAACCGAGAATCAGCCAGGAACTGTCCGATCTTGCCGACGCGGCCCTGGAAGGCGCGCTCGCCATCGCCCGCAACGAAGTGGACGGCAGCGAACACGTGCGCTTCGCCATCATCGGCATGGGCAAGCTCGGCGCACGCGAACTCAACTACGTATCCGACGTGGACCTCATCTACGTGGTGGAACCGGCGGACGCGGACACCAACGGCATGACCCTCAACCGTGTCGGCACCAAAATGGCCACCACCCTGCAGCGCGTATGCCAATCCGTCATCATGGGCGTCGCCGAACCTACATTGTGGCAGATCGATGGCGGACTGCGCCCCGAAGGCAAGGACGGCCCGCTCGTACGCAAACTCGAATCGCACGAAGCCTACTACGAACAGTGGGCGGAAAACTGGGAATTCCAAGCCCTGCTCAAGGCCCGCCCCGTGGCCGGTGACCCCGACCTCGGCCAAGCGTACATGGACATGACCCGACCGTTCGTATGGACCGCCTCCAAACGCGACAACTTCGTCTACGACTGCCAGCAGATGCGCAAACGAGTCGAAGACCTCATCCCCGCGCCCCTGAAGGACCGTGAAATCAAACTCGGCCGCGGAGGCCTACGAGACGTGGAATTCACCGTGCAGATGCTCCAACTCGTCCACGGCCGCGCCGACGAGACCCTGCGCACCAGCTCCACCCTCGAATCGCTGCAACGCCTCGCCGAAGGCGGATACGTCTCACGCAGACAAGCCAAGAAGCTCTCCTGGGACTACCGCTTCGAACGCGTCATGGAACACCGCCAGCAAATGTGGGCGCTCAAACGCACCCACCTGTTCCCGGACCTCGGCAAAGCCAGTCTCGGCGGCATCGAACGCAAACGCGACACCAACGACGACGAACTCAACCACAACCTCGAACTGCGCAGACTCGCCCGGGCCTTCCACATGCACCCCGAGGAACTCGTCGACAAATACGACGAAACCCGACGTGAAGTGCGCCACCTGCACATGGACATCTACTACCGGCCCATGCTGCCCATCAACGCCGGCCTCGACGACGAACAAGTGGAACTGTCCGCCAACGCCATGCAGGAACGCTTCGCCTCCATCGGATTCGCCGACCCCGACGCCGCCATGCGCCACGTCACCGCACTGACCGCCGGCATCTCCCGTGCCGCGAAAATCAACCGCATCCTCCTGCCCGCCGCCCTCCAATGGCTCGGCGAAGGGCAGAACCCCGACATGGGACTGCTCAACTGGCGCAAACTCGAAGAACACTTTGGCACGGACAGCGAATACCTCGGCTTCCTGCGCGACTCGCCGTCCGCCGCGCAACGCCTGTGCCACATCCTGTCCAATTCGCGGTTCCTGGGCGACGCGCTCAACAAATCCGTCGAATCCGTCACCTGGCTCGGCAGCGACAACGACCTGCAGCCACGTTCGCGCGAAAGCCTCGACGTGCAGACACACGCCTCCCTCGAACGCAACGCAGGCAGCATCAACGACTTCGCCAACTCCATCCGCGCCATGCGACGCCACGAAATCGAACGCATCGGACTAGGGTGGATGAGCGGCGTCATCGACGACAAGGCGTCGCTCGCAGGTATGACCGACGTATACGACACGGCCATCGACGCATCGCTCACCTGGGCCATCCGCCACCAAACGCAGGAAATGGGACTCGACGAAGCGCCGGCGGCAATCGCCGTCATCGGCATGGGACGCTACGGCGGCAGGGAAGTGAACTTCAGCTCCGACGCCGACGTCATCATCATCTACCGGCCGTCCGATAACGCCGACGACAACCAAGCCAACCTCTTCGCACGCAAAGTGCAGGAAGACCTCCGCGCCATCCTGCAAGGACCGACCACGCTCGAACCCAAAATCGAACTCGACATGGACCTGCGGCCCGAAGGCAAAAACGGACCCCTCGTGCGCTCCTACGCGTCCTGCGAGGAATACTACCGTTCCTGGGCGAGCACATGGGAGCACCAGGCGCTCCTGCGTGCGCGTTACGCGGCAGGCGACGCGGCGCTCGCCGAGGATTTCCTGATGAACGTCGCCGACCCGCTGCGCTATCCGAAGATCGATTTGACGGAGGCGCAGGTCGCCGAAATACGCAAGCTCAAGGCGCGTATGGAAGCCGAGCGATTGCCGCGCGGCGTGCGTAGGGACCGTCACCTGAAGCTGGGCAAAGGTGGTCTGTCCGACGTGGAATGGACGATTCAGCTGCTGCAGTTGCAGCATGCCGGCGACAACGCGAACCTGCGAGTCAACGGCACGATGCAGGCGTTGGACGAGTTGGAGCGGCGCAAGCTGGTTTCCGCCGGCGACGCCGTCGTATTGCGACGCGCATGGTGGATGTGCACGGCCGCGCGCAACGGCAGCTACCTGTGGAGCGGGCGCGTCAACCAGGCGGATATCCTGCCGGATGACACGTATTCGCTGGGAGGACTCGCCGTCTATCTCGGATACGACGCGAATCGCGGACAGCATTTCGAAAACGATCTGCTTGCCGTAATGCGCAAGGCGCGCGACGTGACGGAACGTCTGTTCTACGGCCTTTCATGAAACGATTCGAGCGGGCGCTCGGTGAACACGCGGTGAACGCTCCGGGTCAGTGTTTCGGGCTATAGTTGGCTAGGTCACTTTCAGTGGCCACCTTCAACCACAAGTTGCATGAAAGGTGAGCCGTTGTCCTCAGTACTCGAACCGGCGGTCGAAACGCCGATGGTCGGAAAAAGCGTCATCACTCTCGATGATCTTTCCATTCGTCAGATTCAGGAAATGCTGCACAAAGCGCAGTACATCGATTCCCATCGTAAAGAAGTGGCACACACCTGCGAAGGCAGGGTGCTTGCCACTTTGTTTTATGAGCCGAGCACGCGCACGCGTCTGAGTTTCGAAACCGCCATGCTGCGCCTCGGCGGCAAGGTGATCGGTTTCGCCGGCGCCCAGCTCGCCTCCGTCACCAAGGGCGAGACGATCGCCGACACGTTGAAGACGGTGTCCAACTACGTCGACGTGGTGGCCATCCGCCATCCGAAGGAAGGCGCCGCGCTGGTCGCATCCCGCGCCGCCTCCGTGCCGGTCATCAACGCGGGCGACGGCGGACACATGCATCCGACGCAGACGCTCGCCGACCTGGCCACGCTTCAATCGCGCTTCGGCCGTGTCACCAACCTGACCGTCGGCCTGTGCGGCGATCTGACCTTCGGCCGCACCGTGCACTCCCTGATCGAAACACTGTGCCGCTTCGGCAACGTCAACTTCGTGCTCATCAGCCCCGACGAGCTCAAGACCCCGCAGTACGTGCTTGACCGCATCAACGCCACCGAATCCTGCTCCTACACCGAAGTCAAGGATCTCGTCTCCGTCATCGGCGATCTTGACGTGCTGTACATGACCCGCGTGCAGAAAGAACGTTTCTTCAACGAGGACGATTATCTGCGTCTGCGCGACACCTACATCCTCGACGAAGCCAAGATGGCGTACGCCAAGAAGGACATGGCCGTGCTGCACCCGCTGCCGCGCGTCAACGAAATCGCCGTGGAAGTTGACGACGATCCGCGTGCAGCCTACTTCGAACAGGTCAAGAACGGTATGCTCATGCGCATGGCATTGGAAAGCTCGGTGGTCGGTGACGAACTGCCGGGATACGAACCGCTCGCAGCCAAGGAGGTTGAAGCCTGATGGAAGTCACCAGCATTCAGAACGGCATCATCATCGATCACGTGCCCGCCGGAACCGCGCTCAAGGTACTTGAGTATCTGAAGATCGACCCGTCCAAAACCAAGCTCGCGTTGATCATGAACGCCGACAGCCACATGTACGGCACGAAGGACATCATCAAAATCGAGGATGAGACCGAATCCATCGACCTCGACGTGCTCGGCCTCGTGGCGCGCACCGCGACCGTCGGCATCGTCCGCGGCGGCAAAATCGTCGAAAAGAAGAAGCCGACCCTGCCGGAACATGTCGTCAACATCATCAAATGCGTGAACCCGCGCTGCGTCACCACCACCGAGCCTGCGGTGCAGATGTTCCATCTGGTGCATTCCGACCGTCAGGAATACCGTTGCGACTACTGCGACGAGGAAGCGAAGTTCTGAAATCATGACCCTCACCCTTCACGACATCAAGGTCTGGAACACCGGCGAAGTCATTGACCTCGTCGTCCCCTCCGACACGGACGCGTCCGTGGACGCCTCGGCGATGACCATCGCCCCCGGATTCGAAGACCCGCACGTGCATTTCCGCGATCCCGGACAGACCTACAAGGAGTCCATGATCTCCGGCTGCGCGGCGGCGGCATCCGGCGGATACACGAACGTGCTCATCATGCCAAACACCGTGCCGGCCATGGATGGCGTGAAGGTGGAGGCCGGCCAGCCGGGCGCCTCCGAAGTGCTCGACGCCGAATACGACACGGTCATCGATTACCTGCAGCATTACGAGGCCGCTCATGGCGTGAAACTGCCGGTGCGCTACGACCTATGCGTATGCGCCTCAAAGGGGCGTGCCGGCCATGAGGCCACCGAAGTGGCCGACTGGATCGGCTACCTGCCCGAACATGGCGACGAGCATAAGGACGCCTACCAGCTGGCGCATCCGGTGACCGCCATCAGCGATGACGGTTCCGCGGTGACCCCCAGCATTCTCGAACAGGTGTTCGAAAACGTCAAGGAGTCGGGACTGTACCTCATCGAGCATTGCGAACACCACGACACCGGCGCGGTCAATGACGGTCCGGTGTCCCGCAAGCTTGGCGTTCCAGGCATTCCGGAGGACACGGAACTCAAAATCGTCGAACGCGACATTGACATGTCCCGCAAAACCGGCGTGCACGTGCACTTCCAGCACGTCAGCACCGCGATCTCCTTCGACGCCATCCGCAAAGCCAAGGCCGAAGGACTTCCGATCACCTGCGAGACCGCGCCGCATTACATCGCATTGAACGACGAGGCGCTGCTTAAGTACGGCACTTTGGCCAAAATGAACCCGCCGCTGCGTTCCGAAGCGGACCGCCAGGCCACCATCGCAGCCGTCGCCGACGGCACGGTCGATTTGTTGGCCACCGACCATGCGCCCCACACCATGGAAGAGAAGGAACTCGGCTTCCTCGACGCGCCCAACGGCATCATCGGGCTGGAATGCGCATACGGCGTCTGCCACAAGATACTTGTCGACGGCGGATTCATTTCCGACGAACGTCTCATCGAACTCATGTCCACCGGTCCGGCCGAACTCATGGGCCACGACAAAACGGACATCACGGCGGTACTCGACGACTACGCCGACGCCGTGCCGGGAGACGACGACACCAAGCGCGTGCTTGATCTGGGCCGCGTGCCCGAAAGCGACCAGGTGGATCTCGTGGTGCTGAACACCGGAGAGGAATGGACCGTCGACCCGGAGAAGTTCCACTCCTCGGCACGTAACACCCCATTCGGCGGATGGCAGGTCACCGGCCGGCCGCTCGCCACCATCATCGGCTCGAAGCTGGCCTTCAGCCGCATCGACAAGGAGGACTGATGGACCGTCTGATCGAAGCCATCGAAGACAAGCAGAATCCAAGCGTCGTGGGACTCGACCCCACCGAAGCGCTGGTGCCGAAGCAGGTCGTGGCCAGCTTCGCCGAGGAAATCGCCGAACAGGTGGAGGATCCGACGGAAGCGCCGGCAGCCCAACTGTCCGTCGCCTTCTTCGAATTCAACCGCGCCATCATCGACGCAGTAGCCGACATCGTCCCGGCCGTCAAACCGCAGATCGCCATGTATGAGGCGCTCGGACCAGCCGGCATCGACGTCTACAGCATGACCTGCGAATACGCCAAACAGCAGGGACTGTACGTCCTCGGCGACGTCAAGCGCGGCGACATCGGCTCCACCGCAGCCGCCTACGCCCACCATCTGAGCGGTGTGAACGCGGGGGAGCACGCTTTCGACCCGTGGCATGAGGACGCGGTCACCGTGAACCCCTACCTCGGCACCGACGGCATCACCCCGTTCGTCGAAGCCGCCACTGGTGCCGACAAGGACATCTTCGTACTGGTACGCACCTCCAATCCATCCAGCAGCGAACTGCAGGAACTCGAACTCGCCTCAGGCGAGCGCGTGTACGAGCATGTCGCCGACCTCGTGGAAGGCTGGGGAGCCGAAACCATCGGCGCGAACGGGTATTCCCGTGTCGGCGCGGTGGTCGGAGCCACCCATCCCGAGGAAGGCAAGGCGTTGCGGGCGCGCATGCCGCACACGTTCTTCCTGGTCCCCGGTTACGGCGCGCAGGGCGGTACCGCCCAAGGCGTGGCCGGCATGTTCGACAAAGACGGCATGGGCGCGCTCGTCAATTCGTCGCGTGGCATCATCGGAGCCTGGAAGAAGTCCGGCAAATACAGCGAATCCATGAGCGCAGACGATGCGCTCGACTTGGTCGCCGAATCGGCGCGCGAGGCCGCGAAGGACATGCGCGACAATCTGCGCGCGGTACTGCCGTAAGCTACCAGAACAATCGAACGAAACACAGGAAAGGGAGTCATGACCGCCGCAGCAACGTTCATGCCGACCGTCGGCCAGGCGAGGGAAGCGGGATTCTTCCCCAGCAGGCACACGGTCGAAATCGTCGACAACCGCATGCTGGCCGATGGCGTGTACCGATTGACATTCCGCGACGAATTCATCGCGGGACATGCCAAGCCGGCGCAGTTCGTCGACGTGTATTCCAACAATCCGAGCAGACTGATGCCCCGCCCGTTCGGCGTGGCAGAAGTGGATGGCGATGAGGTGAGCCTTATCTTCGCCGTCGTCGGCAAAGGCACCGCCGAATTCTCCGAATTGCGTGCGGGCGACACCATTCGGGTGATGGGTCCTCTCGGCAACTCCTTCAACACCAAGGAGAACGCGAACTACGTGCTGGTGGCCGGCGGTCTCGGCGTGCCGCCGCTGGTGCGCGCCGCGCAGGCCATCGCCGAATCGGAGGGGTCGACGAGCACCGCGGTGTTCGGATACCGCAACGTGCGTTTCGGAGACGGATACGTCGGCCGGTACGCGGACAAGACATACAGCATCGACGAATCCGAAGGCAATGTCGTAACGCTCCTTGACCGTATTGAAAATGAACTGGTGAACGGCGAGCTGAAGCCGGTCATCCTCTCATGCGGGCCGTTGCCGATGATGAAGGCCGTCGCCGCATGGGCGGCGAAACGCGGCATCGAGGCACAGCTGAGCTTGGAACAGCGCATGGGCTGCGGATACGGCACATGCGTGCTGTGCACCGTCGACACCGCCGAAGGACGATTGAAGGTCTGCTCGGACGGACCTGTGTTCACCCGCGAACAATTGGGATGGGGGGAGTGAGCATGACCGCAGAACAACATGCGAACCTGTACGAACAGCACGAATGGAAGCATCCCACCCAGGTGGCTGGTATCCCGTGGAAGAATCCGGTGGCGACCGCTTCCGGCACGTTCCAATATGCTGCCGTGCGCTGGTTCTATGACGTGAGCCAGCTGGGCGCCGTCACCACCAAAGGCGTGTCTCCGGTGCCATGGGAAGGCAATCCTGGCATCCGTACTGCGGAAGGCCCCTCCAGCAACATCAACGCCGTCGGCCTGCAGAATCCCGGCGTGGACCATTACCTTGAGGACGATCTGCCGAAACTCAAGGCCATCAACGCCACCGTCATCGCCAACGTCGCCGGACACTGCGACGACGACTACGCGGAAGTCGTGTCCAAGCTCGACGGTTCCCCGGCCGACATGCTGGAAATCAACGTGAGCTGTCCGAACGTGTCCGCAGGCGGCATGAGCGTCGGCACCGACCCGGTGGCTTTGAGCCGCCTCATCACCAGACTGCGCAAGCTCACCGACAAGAAGATGATCGTCAAACTCACCCCGAACGTCACCGACATCACCGTGCCGGCACGAGCCGCGGTGGAAAGCGGAGCCGACGCATTGAGCCTGATCAACACGCTGCTCGGCATGCGCATCAACATCCGCACCGGCGAGCCGGTCATCACGCACGTCACCGGCGGCGTGTCCGGCCCGGCCGTCCTGCCGGTCGGGCTGGCTGCGGTATGGCGCGTGCGCGCCGCATTGCCAGAAATACCGATCATCGGCATCGGAGGCATCGACTCCGGCGAGACCGCGCTCGAATACCTGTATGCCGGCGCCAACGCCGTCGAAGTCGGCGCGGCCGCATTGTTCGAGCCGACCGCGCCGCTGCGCGTGGCCCGCGAACTCGACGATCTGCTCGACGAACGTCCCGAACTCGCCGACAAGCTCGCCAAAGGCGAGACCTGGCGCTGAAATTTCGTAATCGATCAATGTAAGGAGAACAAGCAAATGACCGCATCGCTCGACCATCGTTTCACCGAGTTCCTGCTGGAATCGCAGGCGTTGAAATTCGGCGAGTTCACATTGAAGTCCGGCCGCAAGTCGCCGTACTTCATCAACGCCGGCGCATTCAACGACGGACGCAAGATCGCCCGTCTCGGCGCGTTCTACGCCGAGAAGATTGTCGAGGAGATCGAGGCGGGCAACCTGCCCAAGGATGTCGACACCGTGTTCGGCCCTGCTTACAAGGGCATCCCGCTGGGCGTGTCCACCGCCATCGCGCTGACGTCCGCCCATGGCATGGAGGTCGGCTACACCTTCGACCGCAAGGAGAAGAAGGACCATGGCGACGGCGGCATGATGGTCGGCACGCAGCTTGCGGACGGCATGAAGGTCCTGCTCGTCGACGACGTGATGACCGCCGGCACCGCTGTGCGCGAGGTCATCCCGAAGCTCAAGGCCGAGGCGAACGTCGAGGTCATCGGCCTGGTACTGAGCGTGGACCGCATGGAGAAGACCAAGGATTCCGACACGTCCGCGGTGAAGGCTGTTGAAGCCGAATTCGGCTTCCCGGTGTTCGCCATCGCCAACGTGAAGGAGATCTTCGAAGCCGGCCAGCACATCCAGAACGCCGACGGCACCCCGTACGTCACACCGGAGATCAAGGCCGCCGCCGACGCGTACCTGGAACAGTACGGCGCCTGACTGCGGCGTTCGCGCTGAACCGCGCTCATCGGCTGTCATAGTCGTCTCGGATATGACAGAAAGGCACTGTGCTGCTTTCGGGCAGTACAGTGCCTTTTCGTTGTGGTTCCTCTGTTCCGGGGTCAGTCGATGAGCGTGTAGCCGTGGCTGGCGACCACCGACTTGAGCTTCTCCAAGTACGTTTCGGCGGCCTTGGACAGCTTCGCGCGCTCATTGGTGATCCATCCGACAAGCATCGTCTCATCGGTGTCGAGCGGCACGGTGACGATCTTCTCGTTGTTGAGATCGCCGTTGTCGATGCCGGTGCACACCGTGTAGCCGTTCAGGCCGATGATGAAGTTCAGAATCGTGGCGCGGTCGGTCACGTTGATCTGCTTGGGGGAGTACTCCGGCCAGACGGCCTCCTCCGCGAAGAAGAAGCTGCCTTCCTCGCCCTGCTCGTATTGGATGAACGGGAACGGCTTCAGATCGTCCATGGTGACCTTCTTCTTGCCGGCCAGCGGATTGTCGCGCGAGATGAACACGTGCAACGGCGCGCGGAACAGCGGATGGAACTCGAGATGCTTCTCGCGCAGCAGCTTGCCGATCACGTCCTTGTTGAAGTCGGACAGGTAGATGATGCCGATCTCCGAAAGCATGTTCGCCACCTGGTTGATGATGTCCTTCGTGCGGGTCTCGCGGATGGTGAACTCGTATTCGTCGGACTTGGTGGAGTCGATCATCTCCACGAACGCCTCCACGGCGAACATGTAATGCTGCGTGGACACGGAGCACAGCTGTTTGCGGGGTTTCGCGTTCTTGTACCGTTCCTCCAGCAGTGACGCCTGATCGAGGACCTGACGCGCGTAGGTGAGGAACTCCGCGCCGTCCACGGTCAACGCGATGCCTTGGGAGGAACGGGTGAAGATCTCGATGCCGAGCTCGTTCTCAAGCTCCTTCACCGAGGAGCTCAACGCGGGCTGGGATACGTACAGCTCGTGCGAGGCCTCGTTCATGGAGCCGCATTCCACTATTTTGACGATGTATTTCAGCTGAAGGAGGGTCATAACGCCCATTTATACCAGCGTCGCTTTACGAAACGACGATTTATAGCGCTTCGTTTTGCATAGTGGACACGCGGTCGGTGGATGTGCGGCCTACAGCGGACGATGATATGGGCGCATGGCCGAGGCCCGTTCCGCGGGACGCAGGCGTACGTCCGCCGCGCTCACACGCGCACGCCCAAGGATTCCAGGTCCCTGCGCGCCTGGTCGGCGTCGACGAAACGGAAGGCGTGCATGCCGGCCGACCGCGCCCCGGCGACGTTCTTCGCGGTGTCGTCGAGGAACACGCTGCTCTCGGGGCTTAGGCCGAAACGGCTCATCGCCAGTTCGTAGATGTCGGCGTTCGGCTTGTGCATCTTCTCCACGCCGGAGACGACGGTGCCCTGCAGCAGTTCGGCAAGCTGCGGGAACTTCTCGAATGCGAAATGGAACGTCTCATGGGACCAATTCGTCAATCCCCACACGCCATAGCCGGCCGCCTTCAGATCGCGCAGCAGCCGCTCCATGCCGGGCAGCATGCGTGGCAGCGCGTCGTCGTAATGCGCGATGTAATAACGGAAGATCCCGGCGACGCGTTCTCCCTGCTCGGCCACCACATCGGGCCATATCGAATCGAAGTCCTCCCCGGCGTCCATACGGTCCTCGTATCCGAAGAAGCCGCAGGGGTCGTCGTCGGCGCAGATGCGGTCGACGGTCGCGTCGTCGAATCTGCCTTCAAGGCATGCCCGTGTCCGCCAATCCAGCAACACTCCGCAGAAATCGAAAACGACGTCGGTGATGGTCGGAACTGCAACGGTCATCGGGAAACCCTTCTTGTAGCGTGCGTCTGTCTTCCGCCAGTGTACCGTACCCATGTTCGTGAAGGACGTTTTCGTCTTCGCGTGCGGCGTTTCCTGAAAGTCATTGGGGCGGAAAGGCTCGCTTGGGTTTTTGAAAAAGGCTAATCTAGACGTTTTCGGAGATTGTGATGATTGTCATGCCGACCATTTCGAACATACAATCAATCCGAAATTAAATCAACATGTTGTCTGAATAGACGGGTGTCCTAGTGGAAAGCATTAGGAAGGGGCCGACGATGGCATATATCGAAATGGTGCACAGCTTCAAGCGCTACCATATGGGCGACATCACAATCACCGCCAACAACGATGTGAGTTTCGGCATCGAACGCGGCGAGCTTGCGATCATTCTGGGATCATCCGGAGCCGGCAAATCGACGGTGCTCAACATCCTGGGCGGCATGGACACGAATTCCGAAGGCAAGGTCATCATCGACGGCGTCGACATCTCGGACTTCAACGCGAAGCAACTGACCGATTACCGGCGCAACAACATCGGATTCGTGTTTCAGTTCTACAATCTGGTGGCCAACCTCACCGCCAAGGAGAACGTGGAACTCGCCTCCGAACTCGTCAAGAACGCGGCCGATCCAGTGCAGACGCTGGTCGATGTGGGACTTGGCGGCCGCGGCCCAGCTGGCCACGGCGCAAGCGCAACTGGCCTCGGCCAACGCGTCGGTCGCCTCCGGACAGACGCAACTGCAGGCGGCACGGACGCAACTGGCTCAAGGACAGAACCAGCTCTCCGATTCATGGAACCAGCTGGCGAACGGCAAAACGCAGCTGGACGCGGCGCGAGAACAACTCGAAACAAGCAAAACCGTGCTCGACAAAGTCGGCGCGACGCTCGGCAAATGGGAACAGACCGGCATCACCGGCAAACTCTACGAACAAATACGCGGCAAATACGACATGGCGATCAACCAGTACAACGAAGCCTGCGCCGAATACAACAGACAGCTGAACGCCTACAATGCGGGACTGCAACAATACCAGAACGCCGTAGCGCGGCTCGACCAAGGTTCGCAGGCGTATCGGAGCAATGCGGACAATCTCGCACAGGCATCCAAACAGATAGCCGAAAAACAAAACGAGCTCGGCAAAGCGGTGTCGCAGGCCGGCAAGCAAGTCGCAGACGGCGTCACGCAGCTTATCCAAGGCCAGAGGGACATCGACAAGGCCGAAACGGAATACCAGAGCAAACTCGCCGAATTCAACGCGCAGAAGCCCGAAGCCGAACGCAAGATATCCGAAGCCGAACGGCAGATAACCCTCGCCGAGGAGAAGATCGACAATCTCACCGTCCCGGCCTATTCCGTCAGCGGCCGCCGCGAAGGCCTGACCTCGCAAGGCTACTGCGTGTACATGGTCATCGAAGGCATCGTGGCGAAACTGGCGGACATCTTCCCGATCTTCCTCTACTTCGTCGCGGCGCTCGTCACCTTCAGCACCATGGGACGCATGGTGGACGAGGAACGCACCAATTCCGGAACGTTGAAGGCGCTCGGCTACGGCAACGCGGATGTGATGCTCAAATTCACCGTATACGGATTCGCCGCATCCACCCTGGGCACATGCATCGGCGTGCTCGCCGGCCACACGCTGCTGCCGCTTATCGTCGCCCACGCATATAGCGCGGGATTCACCATGCCGGACATCATGCTCAAATTCCACCCCTGGATCACCATGGCCGCATTCGCACTTGCATGGATAAGCGCCGTCGTGCCGGCATGGCTGGCCGCGTCCAAGGAACTGCGCGAAAAACCGGCGAGCCTACTGCTGCCCAAGCCGCCGGCCAAAGGCTCGAAAATTCTTTTGGAACATTTCCCACCACTATGGAACCGTCTGAATTTCACACACAAAGTGACCGCCCGTAACATCTTCCGATACAAAACACGCATGTTCATGACGATCTTCGGCGTATGCGGAGCGGTATCCCTGCTGACGGCCGGCCTCGCCGTTCAATCCTCGATCGGACAGATAGGAAACCGACAGTTCGAGGAACTCATCCACTACGACCTGATCGTCGCCGAGGAATCCGACACCAACAGCGCGCAACGCGAGGAAATCGCCACGACGCTGAAGGGCAAAACCGTCCAATCCTCGACAGCGGTGCGCTACGAGGAACTGTCGAAAACCGCAGGCAAGGAGAACGATAAGCAGTCGATCACCCTGCTGGCCACCGACGACGCATACAACTTCAACGAATACCTGACATTACGCGACCGCAAAACACACCAACCACAGATACTGGTCAACAATGGCGCGGTAATCTCCGAACGGCTCGCCGAAATGCTCAACGTCTCGGTCGGCGACACCTTCACGGTAAACGACGAAAACGGCGCGCAACGCACCATCAAAGTCGCCGGCATCAGCGAAATGTACATCGGCCATTTCATATTCATGAACGCGCAATGCTACGAACACGTGTTCGGCGACCAGTACAGCACAAACGCATACATGGTCAGACTGAAAGACCACAGCAACGCCAACACGGAACGCCAAGGCGCCAAATTCATGAAACTGGCCGCCGTGCGCGGCGTCGTGCAGAACACGACGCAGAAGAACATGGTGTCCACAATCGTGGGATCGCTCAACCAGATCATGGAAGTGCTGATTCTCGTGGCCGTGCTGCTGGCCGTGGTGATCCTCTACGACCTGACCAACCTCAACGTGTCGGAACGCATACGCGAGCTATCCACGATCAAAGTGCTCGGCTTCCACACCAGCGAGACCACGATGTACATCTACCGCGAAACGATCCTGCTGTCACTGCTGGGCATACTCGCCGGATACGGCTTCGGAGAATGGCTGCACCGATACATCATCACCGAAGTGCCACCCGACGAAGTCATGTTCGACCCCGCCATCAGCTGGATCGCATTGGCGGCCCCGGCCATCGTCGTGGCCGTGGTACTAGCCGTGCTCGGCTGGATCGTATACCGCCAGCTCGAAACGGTGGACATGCTCGAAGCATTGAAATCAGTGGAATGACCCTCCACGAAACGGTCAGCGGAGCAGCTCGCCAAAAGCCCGGGGAACAGCCGCGACGACATCACCGGCAACAATCGGATGCCCGATCGCGCTCGCCGGAGTCTTGCCCGCATGCCCATACAGATGCGGACGATGCCATCCGCGCTGCTCCGACCCGCTGGCCATCGCGCCGGCAAGCCCATGCATATACGCGGCGGCCGCGGCGACCTCCGGAACCAAAGCCGGATCGTCGGACAGCATGTCGTCCTGCTGCGCCAGCAACGCGCCCAACACGCCGGCCAACACATCGCCCGAACCGGCGGTGGCCATCCAGGCAGGCGCGCGCCCGGACAGGATGATCCGCGTGTTCCCATCTCCATCAGCTCCAACCACAATGGTGACCGCGCCCTTAAGCAGCACCGTGGCCCCCGTAAGCTCATGCGCGCGCAACGCCGCCCGCAATGGCCGGGCCTCCACCCACTGCCTGGAAACAACATCGGCCATATCGGCATCCAACCGATTCAGCAATGCGGCCAATTCGCCGGCATGCGGAGTGATAACGACCTGCGGCACAACATGGCACGGCAGCAAATCCAACGCGCCGGCATCAACCACAATGGGAGGCATGCCCTCCGCCCGCTCGTTCCGCGAGCCATCGCCATCCTCCAACGCGTAATGATCCAGCAGCGCGGCAATGGTCGCACGTTGCATGTCATCACCGGAAGCAACGTCACCCTCGGCGGGCACGCCGGATCCAACCACCCACGACTGCACCCGGCCCTTGCCCAACACAGCCTCCGGCAACACGGACAATATCATATCCTGCGCACGCTGTGGCCCCAGATAACGCACCATGCCCACATTCGCGCACGCCGCGGCCCTCGCCGACAACACGGCAGCACCCGGATACCGCGCCGAACCAGTCACCAAACCAACCACTCCACGCGAATACTTGCCATCCGCAAGAGACGGAAGACGAACCGAATCCGCCACAAAATCGCCATCCGTCATCTCGGCAAACGGAACAGCATCATCGACATCGAAACCGAAATCGACCAACGTGATCCGTCCGCAAGCATACGAAGCCGGCGGCACCATCGCACACGGCTTCATCGCACCGAACGTCACCGTCACATCCGCAGGAATATACGGCCCCGGCAACGAACCATCATCAACACCCACACCCGACGGCGCATCGACGGCCACCACCAACGGCAAATCAGCGGAAGGGTCATTGTTCGGCAACGCAGGCTTGTCCGGCAACACGCCATCCATACCCAAAGACGAAGCCAACGTGCCAGCGACACCACGCAACGCGCCGACCACGCCAATCCCCGTCATAGCATCAAGCACCACATGCGCACCCCGCGCACACTCGACCGCAGCCTGCAGCCGCTCACCAGCCTCACCCGCGGAAAAACCAGACGTGCACCCAGAAATATCAGCCGCCGGATCCAACACCAACACACGCCCACCCGCACGAACAAACGCCCTAAACGCATCCTCATGCAACGAACGGCCAACAGCAACCGCGGTAACCTGCGCACCCTCACGCGCCAACTCAGCCCCCGCATACAAGCCATCGCCACCATTGTCCCCAGCGCCAGCCAACACCGTGACCCGCGCATCCTCAACATCCAAATCCTCATCATCAAGCAACGACAACGTCACACGAGCCACCGCAGAAGCAGCCATACGCATCAACGGCACACCATCATCCAACAAAGGACGCTCCAACTGCCGGACAACATCGGCGGAATAGGAACTATACAACAACGTCTGCAAACGGTCGGCATCATCGGAGACATCCATGGAAAATCCTTTCCCTCGGCGTGGAACCACAAACACCACTTTAGTCGTATATTAAAAACAACAAACAAAAACGGCATGGACGCCAAACAAGAAAACGGAGCGGAACATGGCATACATCGAAATGAAAAACAGCACCAAGCTCTACCACATGGGATCCACCACCATCACCGCCAACGACAACGTCTCCTTCACCATCGAACAAGGCGAACTCGCCATCATCCTCGGCGCATCCGGCGCAGGCAAATCAACAGTGCTCAACATCCTAGGAGGCATGGACGCCAATACCTCGGGACAAGTAATCATCGACGGCAAAGACATCTCCAACTACACACCCAAACAACTCACCGCATACCGCCGCACCGACATCGGCTTCGTATTCCAGTTCTACAACCTCGTCGCCAACCTCACCGCACGCGAAAACGTAGAACTCGCCTCACAAATCGTTCCCGACGCACAAGACGCCCGACAGGCGCTCGCCGACGTAGGGCTTGCGGACCGCGTCGACAATTTTCCCGCGCAGTTGTCGGGCGGCGAGCAGCAGCGTGTGGCGATCGCTCGAGCGGTGGCGAAGAATCCGAAGATTCTGCTGTGTGACGAACCGACCGGCGCGCTTGACTACAACACCGGCAAGCAAGTGCTCCGCATTCTGCAGGACATGAGCCGCAAGAAGGGCGCGACAGTGGTGATCGTGACGCATAATTCTGCGATTGCGCCGATTGCGGACCGTGTAATTCGCATGCATGATGGACGTGTGTCATCGATTGAGGTCAACGAGCATCCGATGGATATCGAAGAGCTTGAATGGTGACGTTGCGACACGCTGTGATACGTATGATTTGCGTAAATGGCTGATTCGTGTAATATATGTGACTTGTGCACGGAAGCTAAGTCTTCCGGTGGGAACATATTCCTGCGTAGCTCAGTTGGCAGAGCATCCGACTGTTAATCGGACGGTCACTGGTTCAAGCCCAGTCGCAGGAGCGCAGTTTCGGGTACTCCGGAACATATTCCTGCGTAGCTCAGTTGGCAGAGCATTCGACTGTTAATCGAACGGTCACTGGTTCAAGCCCAGTCGCAGGAGCTTTTTAGCCCTTGGTTTTCCAAGGGCTTTTTTGTTTCCATAAGAACTTTTCGCTGCTATTCCAACGAATCGAGCACGTCGTCAATGAGTGTGCGGTCGTGTGCCGCATCAGCCTTGAGTCGAGGGAAGCGACGTATGACGTTGTCGGGACTTGCGTTGGCCGCACGTGCCACATTCGATTTTGACTCGCCATGCGCCACGGCGATTTCCGCGAGCCGATCCACTAGCGAATCCGAAACCTGCCGTATTTGCTCGCCAACCCATAACTGGGACAATTCGGGTGAAAGCGTGTAATCGTCCTGCAGCTCGCTTGAAGCCTCCTGAATGGCGGCCCATAGCACCATGAATGGCTTGCGGTAGTAGGCGATGCGTTCCTCGGACGGCTCGCTCTCCAACTGCTGCAATGCCTTGCGTTGCGTAGTGTTGTCACTCATGTGTCCCATCGTATGCCACGTTCGGTGGCGTTTTGGCATGTCATGGCGCGACACGCCCGGCATCTGTGGATAAGTGTTGTTCTCCGACCACAAGGTCGTTCCAAGTCGACGGGCGGTCTTCGAACGTGCCATGATATCGATTCCCGGATAGAGACGCGGACCACAGGAGGCCTCATGAACAAATGGGAATACCGTCGGCGTGTTCGACACAATAAGATGTCCGATGACATTGACAAGCGCAACCGGCACCGGTGCGCCGCGGCGATGGCCGTATGCGTATTGGCGAACATCGCGTTCACGATATGCTGCGCGCAACCTACGGCGTCGGCATACGCGCAATCGGCTGATGACGTGGCGCATGAAGTCGCACAAGCGGCATGCCGCACATCAATGCAGTGGCCTTTGGAGCACGCGCAAGTAATCGGCGAATATGATGCGCCGGCTAAACAATGGTTGCCTGGGCATCGCGGTTTGGATTTGCGTGCACGGCCGCAAGACGCCATCATCGCGCCCGCGGATGGTGTGGTCGCCTTCAGTGGCAAAGTGGCGGGCAAATCCGTGGTAACGCTTCGCCACGGTGCGGAAACGGGAAGCCTGACGTCGACGTTTGAACCCGCGGTCACTACGCGACCGGTCGGGGCCGTCATCGCCAAGGGGGAGCGTTTCGCTCGTGTTGAAGGTGGCTCGGAACATTGCGCCGATGGATGCCTGCATTGGGGCCTCAAGAGCGGAGGACGTGATTATGCGGATCCGTCGGGCAGAGTGAGGCCGATGCGGGTTGAACTGAAACCGTTGTAACGGCCATATCCACGGGTGTTGTCGTTGTCCTGGGGTCGTGGCCTTAAAGAAAAAGTGCGGTATTCCGGCTATGATGCTGTCTGTACATTAGATTTCGAGGAGCGAGAAGCTTATGATCAAGGAATACACGCGCCCTTTGGAACAGGGAATTGACTCGGACAAAAACATCTTCTCAGTACTTGAGGAGCGTGTGGAACGCACTCCTGACGACAATCTTGTCGAATACAAGAACGCTCAGGGCGAATGGGTGGCGTTCACCGCTGCGGAGTTCAAAAACAAGGTCGTCGCCCTCGCCAAAGGACTTATCGCTCGTGGCGTAATGCCTGGAGATTCGGTATCCATTATCGCGCATACCTGCTGGCAGTGGACCGCGCTTGATGTGGCCATCATGTCCATCGGCGCCCTTACCGTTCCGGTCTATGAAACGAATTCGCCGGCGCAGGTGAAGATGATTTTCAATGATGCCAATGTCAAGATGGCGTTCGCTGAGGATGATTTCCAGCGCGACAAAATCGAATCCGTCCGTGATCAGTGCCCGGATCTTGGCGACGTGTACGTCATCGGACTTGGTGCAATTGACACGATCATCGAATACGGCCGCGCGGTCTCCGACGCCGAATTCCTTGAACGTGAACAAGCGGTCAAAGGCTCCGATCTAGCCACCATCGTATATACGTCGGGATCCACTGGCACCCCGAAGGGCGTTGAACTGACGCATGCCAATTTCGTGTTCATCACCTATTCCGGCGTCAACTCCATGCCGGACATCGCCATGAAACCGAATCGTCGACTGCTGCTGTTCCTGCCGCTCGCCCATGTATTCGCCCGATACATGCAGTTCTTCTGCTTTGCCGGAAACGTTTCACTCGGTCTGTCCAGCAATCTGAAGACCATTCTCGCCGATTTCAAGGCGTTCAAACCGACGTTCATCCTCGCCGTGCCGCGGATTTTCGAAAAGATCTACAATGCGGCCTCGCAGAAGGCCGGAGCCGGTTTCAAGGGACGTGTTTTCGCTGACGCCACCCAGACGGCATACGATTGGTCGCATGCTCAGCAGTCCGGTGGGAGCATTCCACTCGCGCTGAACGCAAAACATGCCCTGTACAACAAGCTGGTGTATTCGTCAATCATGGAAGTGTTCGGCGGCCACGTCGAGTATGCGGTCTCCGGCGGAGCGCCGCTTGATTCCTCTATCGCGCATTTCTTCAACGGTGTCGGTCTGCCGCTATTGGAAGGCTACGGCATGACCGAAACGTGCGCCCCCTCGAGCGTCAATCCGACCGAAGGCTACAAGATCGGCACCATCGGCTTGCCTCTGCAAGGCGTGACCATGGGGGTCGACGAAGAAGGGGAGCTGTGCATAAAGAGCCCTGCCGTATGCGCCGGATACCACAACAATCCTGACGTTACCAAGCAGCAAATTGTCGATGGATGGCTGCATACCGGTGATCTCGGCTCCATTGATGATGACGGCTTCGTTTCCATCGTCGGGCGTAAGAAGGATCTCATCATCACCGCAGGCGGCAAGAACGTCTCCCCATGCGAGATGGAAGCATCCATCATGACTTCGCCGGTGGTGAGCCAATGCGTCATGATCGGCGATCGCAAGCCATTCATCGCCGCAATCATCTCCCTTGATTTGGCGGAGACGAACCTATGGCTGGAATCCAAGGGAGCGGAACAGGTCGCTGATTTGGATGAAGCCTCGAAGAACCCCATTGTGCGTGCGGAAGTGGAGCGTGCCGTCAACAAAGCCAATGAGCTCGCCTCACGTGCCGAATCAATCCGCAAGTTCGAAATCGTTCCCGACGAGTTCACTGAGGAGAACGGTTTGGTCACGCCGAGCATGAAGGCCCGCAGGCAGGCAGTAGTTGAACATTACCGGACGTTGATCGACAAGGTCATCTACGTGCCGAGGAAGCCGGAGGCTCACGCCGAATGATGTTCGAAATATGGTGGGGGCCGGTGACATCCGAGTGATGCCATCGGCCCCCACCATATCCGGAAGAATCCCGGAAGAATCATAGGCCCGCATCCGCCAGCGAAATGTAGCCGGGTTCAATCAGCGTTTTCTTGAGATTGTCGGCGCTGATCGCCAATGTCTCCTCATGGATGGTCGTAATTTTCTTCCCCTCGACCGTTGCGGAACGGATGAAACCGAGTTTGGAAAGTTTGCCCGAAGTGTTCAGTCGCACGCATGTCTGCGCGATGTCATCGGCCAACGCCTTGCGGTTCTCCATGGCGGTCATCCATTGCTTGCCGTTGACGATGTTCGGCATGGAACTGATATAGGCCCCATAGCCGGTGATGATCGGCCATTTTGCGTTTTCCTTGTTATCGGAATCGCTGTCGTCATCCGATGACGACGTCTTCGCAGGGTCAGGCACTGCCTGCCGTTTCAGGTCTTTTTTGCCCGTGATGCTGTCCACGATGCCGGAAATTGAGATGGAAGGGTTGATATCGGCTGAGGAACCTGTGTAGCCGAGTTTGTCCAACTCGTCGGCGATGTTCTTCGCCACATAGTCGTTGCAGGAGATGACGCCATCAAGGTGGACAGGGTGCGAATCGTCCTTGTCCGCGTCGAGACGTTCGGCAAGCACCGATTTGATTTGTTCGGCTTTTGACGAATCGAATGCCACGGACCGCCAGTCATCCTTGGTGGTCGAAACGGTGAGCGTCTCGGAAGGAGATGCCGCTTTGCCGTCCTTGAAATACGGTTCGAGCACTTTCCAGATGCCTTTGAACATGTTCTGGGCGAAGGACGTGTCCGTTTTGGCATCATGTCCGTCGGCCGCGTCGTAGGGGAGTAGTACCTCGATTTGCTTGGGGGCATCGGACGATGCCTTGTCGAGCTCGAGCTTGTTGACGAGCTCTTTGGCTTGCAGTTCTCCAATCTGCTCGGCCGTGGTCATCGGCACGTACACGTCCGGCGCATACCCTTGAAGCGTATTGGAGATCAGAACGACCTTCATTCCTTCATTCTGCGCAAGCTGCAACGCCGAAACCAGCCGTTGCGCTGATTGCGCATAATCCTGTTCGTCCTCATCCGACGCGTCGGAGTTCCACGTGATATCATGCCGTGCATAGTCGCCGTATTGCCTGTCGGATTCCGGCATCTCGGCGACAGGCGCCACCACCAAGGTGGTTTTGGCTTTCGTGGACGAATGCTCGGTTCCGTTGATGTGATTCACCACATAGTCTTGGACGCTTTGACTTTGTTTGTCGAGGTTCGAAGCGGTTTTCACGGTGATGTCGCCGCTTTTGACACCGGTCCGTTTCAACGAGGACACGATTTCGGGAACGAGTTTTTCCCATTTGCTCAATGGCGTCTGTTGAGAGATGGTGATGCTGTCTGTCGGAGCGAAAATCGCCACATTGCCGGCATCGGCTGTTGCGCTGGATTGTGATGACGGCTGTTGCTGCGATTGCGAATCACCGTTGGGCGAGCAGGCCCCCATGGCTGTTGCCATGCAGACCGATGCCAGCAGAGCGAGCAGACGTTTCGCCGGGATTGTGCGATGCAGAATCATGCCATGTCCTTTGCTGAAGAATAGACGTTCCTTATACTGACCATTGATTGTAATATCCGGACGTCAAAAAGCCCGTACGCGTGTGTGATTGCGCATACGGGCTTTCGACAGCTCAGATAGATTACTCTGCCAGAGCCTTTGCCAGATTCTCGTCGAGGGCGTTCATGAAACCCTCGGTATCGAGCCAAGGCTGGTCCGGTCCGATGAGCATGGCCAGATCCTTGGTCATCTGTCCGCCTTCGACGGTGGAGATGATGACTTTCTCCAAAGTTTCGGCGAAATGCTTGACTTCCGGAGTGTTGTCAAGGTCGGCGCGATGCTTCAGACCGCCGGTCCATGCGAAGATGGAGGCGATCGGATTGGTCGAGGTCTTTTCACCCTTCTGCCAACGGCGATAATGGCGGGTCACGGTGCCGTGCGCGGCTTCGGCTTCGACGGTCTGCCCGTCGGGAGTCATCAGCACGGAGGTCATTAGGCCAAGGGAGCCGAATCCCTGTGCGACGGAATCCGACTGCACGTCGCCATCGTAGTTCTTGCAAGCCCAGATATAGCCGCCATGCCACTTGAGGGAGCTTGCCACCATGTCATCAATGAGTCGGTGCTCGTAGGTCAGGCCAGCCGCCTCGTACTTGTCCTTGTATTCGTTTTCGAACACCTCGGCGAACGTATCCTTGAACTGGCCGTCGTACGCCTTGAGAATCGTGTTCTTGGTGGACAGGTACACCGGATAGCCGCGCATCAGACCATAGTTGAAGCAGGCGCGTGCGAAACCTCGGATGGAATCGTTCACGTTGTATTGCACCTGGGCAACTCCGCCGTCAGGGCCATAATTGTAAACGACGTGCTCAATCGGCTCGGAGCCGTCTTCCGGAGTGAAGGTTACGGTGAGGGTGCCGGCTCCCGGAACCTTGAAATCAGTGGCTTTGTACTGGTCTCCGAAGGCGTGACGTGCCACGACGATCGGCTTGGTCCATCCCGGGACCAGGCGAGGCACATTGCTCATGACGATCGGCTCGCGGAAGATGGTGCCGCCGAGAATGTTGCGGATGGTACCATTGGGGGACTTCCACATCTTCTTGAGGCCGAACTCCTTGACGCGCGCCTCGTCCGGGGTGATGGTGGCGCATTTGACGCCGACATGTTCGCGCTGGATGGCCTTCGCCGCGTCGACGGTCACCTGATCGTCGGTGGCGTCGCGGTTTTCGATGCCCAGATCGTAATAATCCAAATCCACGTCGAGGTACGGCAGGATCAGACGGTTCTTGATGTCTTTCCAGATGACACGGGTCATCTCGTCGCCGTCGAGTTCGACGACTTTGCCTTCGACCTTGATTTTGGCCATGGTTTGTCCTCCCTGTCGGAATTGAAGGTGATGGGTTCCGTCTTATTACATGTGTGTTAATTCCGTATGGAAATGTCCAAAACCGTGGGGACACGCGCGAAGGCACTGTCATAGCTGAGCATTAGCCTTGAAACCATGTCTCAGGAAATTGAAATCGGTTTGGGCAAGAAGGGCCGTCTGGCCTATTCGCTGGACGATGTCTCCATCGTTCCCTCCCGTCGTACCCGTGATCCTCAGGATGTGTCCACCTCTTGGCAGGTCGACGCCTATGAATTCGACGTGCCGGTCATCGGCGCCCCGATGGATTCCGTGACCAGCCCGGCCACGGCCATCGCCATGGGCAAGATGGGCGCGCTTGGCGTGCTTGACCTAGAAGGATTGTGGACCCGCTATGACGATCCCCAGCTGCTGCTGGACGAAATCGCGCAGCTGCCTGCGGACAAGGCCACCGAACGCATCCAGCAGATTTACGCTGAGCCGATCAAGCCGGAACTCATCGTCGAACGTCTGCATGAGATTCGTGATGCCGGCGTCACCGTAGCCGGCGCGCTGTCTCCGCAGCGTACGCAGGATTATTATTCCACCGTGCTTGAGGCCGGTGTCGATCTGTTTGTCATTCGTGGCACCGTGGTGTCGGCGGAGCATGTCTCCAAGGACCATGAGCCCCTGAACCTTAAGAAATTCATCTATGACCTGGATGTCCCCGTCATTGTTGGCGGCGCGGCCAACTACACGGCTGCGTTGCATTTGATGCGCACGGGAGCCGCTGGCGTGCTTGTCGGCTTCGGTGGCGGTGCGGTATCCGCCAACCGCAACACGATTGGAGTGCACGCGCCGATGGCCACAGCCATCGCCGATGTCGCCGAGGCCCGCCGCGATTACATGGACGAATCGGGCGGACGCTATGTGCAGGTGATTGCCGACGGCGGTATGGGTGATTCCGGCAGCTTCGTCAAGGCATTCGCGCTGGGCGCCGATGCGGTGATGCTGGGCTCGCCTCTGGCACGCGCCTCCGAGGCTCCTGGCAAAGGCATGCATTGGGGCGCCGAGGCCCGCCACCAGACGTTGCCGCGCGGATTCCGCACTAACGTGGGCACCGTAGGTTCCTTGCAGGAGGTCATGTTCGGCCCGAGCCATAACGCCGACGGAACCACCAATTTTGTTGGGGCGCTTCGCAGAGCCATGGCCACGACCGGTTATGTCGATTTGAAGAGCTTCCAACGTTGTCCGGTTACGGTCGCTTCGAGCCACTGATCAGATAGCTTCGTCCTGTGGATAAAAAAAGTTATCCACAATCCCTCCGTCGACTTGACGGGGGGATTGTCTTTATGTATTAATGTTTTTGGTCCTTCTCAGTGAAGAGAGTTGGATGACATTAAACAGGTAAAGAAATGAGGGATCCATGGCAATGGACGACTTATCCGACGATGGCGTTTCACCTCCGGAATGGCAGTCCGGCTCTGAGCGGGAGCCGGAAGACGACAAGGAGATAGAAGGCAATGAGCCTGACGAAATCCCACCGTCAGACCCTGATTCGTATGTCGGTCTTAAAGAAGCGGAAAACAATGGCCAATGGCTGCAGTGCATAGGAAAATCCGTCGAGAAGCTTCCTTCATATGATGGGTTTTTGGAAACACAATTATCCGGCATGCGGGTGCCCTTCCATGTTATCCGGTCCGATTCCACACCGTGGGACGCGAAGCAAGCCTATTCCTTGGCGTTATTGGGCGCGCGCATGTCGTGCGATGCCATCGACATCTTCCGTGGTCGGCAAAAGCCGGCGCATGTAGAGCGTATTCTAACGGAGGACTGTATGCGTAGGCTTAAAATCGCAGCTTCCATAATAGGCCATTATATGAAGGAAGACGCAAATCTATATGCCAAGATTGGTCTGCTTCCCATCAACGTGTCCGCCATTAACGGCTGGTTGACTTCGACCACGAAATTCGAATGTGCGGCTTTGCTCAACATCGGCGAAACGCGGTTGAGATGCAACACCGCATTCAGGCTCAAAGGCTCCACGTGGAAGTGCGTCTTGGCTGATTTCGGGTGATCGCATTGATGCGATGATACGGTAGGAATCTGCAAAAGCCCTTGGCGTCGATGTTCGCAGTCGATGCCAAGGGTTTTCAGCGTGCCTTAAGCATACGGGAACTACTATAGAGAACCATGTTGAGAGAATTTGTACCAGAGCCGGCCTACAGCACCACGGATGATGACACGGTATATGCGTTGCTGTCGCGTCGTGCGCAGAAGAATCCGGATGATCTTATCGCACAATGGCAGGATGATGAGACTCGGCAATGGCATGATGTGACGGCAGGCCAGATGCTCGCTCGTGTGCGCGCCGTGGCGAAGGGCCTTATCGGTCTTGGAGTCAAGGCCGGAAGCATGGTGGTCATTTACTCTCCCACCTGTTACGAGTGGGGTGTGGTCGATTTCGCATGCGCGGCCATCGGCGCGGTAAGCGTTCCGATTTATGAAACCGATTCGGCCAAGCAGGCCGCTTCCATCGTGGAAGAGGTGGAGCCGGTTATTGCCTTCGCTGGAGATTCCGTCCACACGCAGACGCTCGAACAGATTCGTGACATGCATGAAGGGCTGCGTTACGTGTTCAATTTCAAAGCGGACGGTCTTGACGCAGTCGCCGATTTCGGAGAGGGCGTCGATGACGATACCCTTGATCAGGTCATTGCCCGGATCAAGGCGGACGACATGCTCACCATCGTTTACACATCGGGCTCCACGGGACGTCCGAAGGGTGCGATGCTGTCCCATCGCAACTTCACGCATATCGTGCTCAATGGCTACATCATTCTTGACGAGATGCTGTACCAGCCCAACAGGTTGATGCTGTTCCTGCCGTTGGCGCACTGCTTCGCCCGCTATATCCAATACGTGGCGATTGGCGGACAAGGCGTGGTCGGCTATCTGCCTGGAGCCAAGCATCTGCTCGCCGATCTGCGCAGTTTCAAACCGACGTATTTGCTTGGCGTGCCACGTGTGTTCGAAAAAGTGTACAACGCTGCCTCGCAGAAGGCCGGTGCGGGTATTCGCGGCAGGGTCTTCGCCAAGGCGTTCGATCATTTCGTGCAATGGTCCAAGGACGAGCAGGACGGGGGACATCATTCGATGGTGGCCCGAGCCGAGCATTCCTTCTTCATGTCCGTCGTCGGCAAGTCCATTCGTTCTGCGCTTGGTCCGAACCTGAAATATCTGGCATGCGGCGGCGCCCCGCTGAACGTCGACCTTGCCCACTTCTTCAATGGCATGGATGGCATCACGTTCATTCAGGGGTACGGTATGACGGAAACCGCGGCTCCGATGATCGTCAACTGGCAAAATGCGAATCGCGTCGGTTCCGTTGGTAAGCCCGGGCCGGGTATGGGTGTGCGCACCGATGATGATGGCGAGCTGCAGGTCATGGGCCCCAATGTTTTTCTTGGCTACTACAAGAATCCTGAGAAGACCGCTGAAGTCAAAATGCCTGATGGTTGGCTGAGGACCGGCGATCTGGGGGCCATCGACGATGATGGATTCGTGTATATCACCGGCCGCAAGAAGGACATCATCATCACAGCCGGAGGCAAGAACGTCAGCCCCGCCCCGATGGAGGACATCATCGACACCTGTCCTATCGTGTCCCATGCTGTGGTCATTGGCGATGGCAAGCCGTTCATCAGCGCTTTGATTGAACTGGATTCTGATATGACTCGTTCTTGGCTTTCCCAGCAGGGTCTTGATGCCGATATGTCCATGAAGCAGGTAGCGGAAAACGATGCCGTGCGCGCTTTCGTGCAGCAGTATGTCGAAAAGGCCAACGCGAACGTTTCCCGTGCGGAATCCGTACGAAAATTCGAGATTCTCGATGAGGAATTCAACCAACAGGACGGCACCTTGACGGCAAGCCTGAAAGTTGTTCGTCCCAAGGTGCTGCAGCGCTACGCAGACGTCATCGAAAACGTGATTTACGCGCCAAAACCCTCCAACAGGCCGTTGCCGAAGACTGTCCAGATTCTCGACCGCACCACCGAAACCGTCAAGCAGGCGTCGGAAAGCATGCGGCAGGCTTCTGAATCCGTCAGCCCGAAGGTTCGGCAGGCATTTGATACCATGCAGGAGAGAATCAAGAAGCAGTCCGATGAACCGGATGACGAGACGGCACCGTCCGTCGAGCCTTCCGCAACCAAGAACAACGAGGAGCGTTAATTTTGGCAATCCGTGAGATTCGAGTCGTACCTGATCCAGTGCTGCGCACCCCATGCGATCCCATCAAGGAGATCACGCCCGCGGTGCGCCATCTGGTGCAGGATTTGTTGGATACCGTTGATGACCCGGGACGCGCCGGGTTGTCCGCCAACCAAATCGGTGTGAGTCTGCGTGCGTTTTCCTACAATATCGACGGCAAAATCGGCTATGTGCTTAACCCGGTGTTGGAGGAGACCAGCGGAGAGCAATATGGCGATGAAGGCTGCCTTTCCGTTCCAGGATTGTGGTACAAGACTCGTCGCGCCGATTATGCTCGCGTGCGGGGCATTGATCTGGACGGCAAGCCGGTAGTGTTGGAAGGCCATGGCATCATGGGCCGCATGCTGCAGCACGAGACTGATCATTTGGACGGTCACGTCTATCTTGATCGTCTGGAAAAGGAAGAACGCCGCGAGGCGATGCGTTACATGCGCACCCATCGCAAGTGATCGAAACAGCGAACGACGATTCAACCATGGGGCCACGTCAGAAAGACGTGGCCCCATGGTATTTTTAATATTTGTGCGCCAATTTGGTGAGAAGCGCTGCCGCGAGTGCTTCAAACCGCCCAATTATTGTCAACCGGTGCGCAACCAATTCGCGTCATGCTCGCGACGACCTGTGTCGGTCGGCTGATGCCTGCAAGGCATTGGCTGCACGCAGGAACGCATGACCAGGCAAGAACCGACAAAGAAAGAGGTAGCAATACCATGGCTCAGATCACTATGAGCGACATGCTGAAGGCAGGCCTGCACTTCGGCCACCAGACCCGTCGTTGGAACCCGAAGATGAAGCAGTTCATCCTCACCCAGCGCAACGGCATCCACATCATCAACCTGTTCAAGTCGCTCGACATGATCGACAAGGCCTACGACTTCATCAAGGCCACTGTTGCCCACAACGGCACCGTGCTGTTCGTCGGCACCAAGAAGCAGGCTCAGGAAGCTGTTTCCGCTCAGGCCACCCGCGTGAACATGCCGTATGTCTCCGAGCGTTGGCTCGGCGGCATGCTGACCAACTTCCAGACCGTGTCCAAGCGCGTCTCCCGCCTCAAGGAACTTGAGGAAATGGACTTCACCGACGTGCACGGCTCCGGTCTGACCAAGAAGGAGCTGCTGCTCCTCGAGCGTGAGAAGGACAAGCTGGCTAAGCAGCTGGGCGGTATCCGCAACATGAACCGCACTCCGTCCGCCATGTTCGTGGTCGATGTGAACAAGGAAGCTCTGGCCGTCGAGGAAGCCCACAAGCTGGGCATTCCGGTTGTCGCCATCGTCGACACCAACGCCGATCCGGAATCCGTTGAGTATCCGATCGCCGCCAACGATGACGCCATCCGCGGCATCGAACTGCTGACCAGCCTCATGGCTGACGCAGTGGCCGAAGGTCTGCTGGAGCGTTCCGGCAAGGCCGCCAAGGCCGAAGGCGAAGCCGAGCAGCCGATGGCTGCTTGGGAAAAGGAGCTCCTCACCGAGGGCGCTCCGGCAGCTGAAGCCCCGGCTGAGGCTGAAGGCGAAACCAAGGCCGAGTGAGACCATGCTCTATGATGGGAGGTGCTATGCCTCCCATCATCGGGGCATCACCAAATTTTCAGAGGAGACAAATCAATGGCAGCAATCACTGCAGCTCTGATCAAGCAGGTGCGCGAGGAAACCGGCGCCGGCATGATGGACGTCAAGAAGGCCCTGACCGAAGCCGAAGGCGATGTGGCTCGCGCCAAGGAAATCATCCGCGCCAAGGGCATCCAGGCCGCTGGCAAGCGTGAAGGCCGCAAGGCTCAGGAAGGCACCATCGCCTCCACCGTTGTCGAATCCGCCAACGGCCAGACCGGCTATGCGGTCGAGCTGAACTCCGAGACCGACTTCGTGGCCAAGACCCCGAAGTTCGTGGAATTCGCCGGCAGCGTGCTCGATGACGCCGTCAAGGCCGAAGCATCCTCCGTGGATGAGGTTCTGGCAGCAGCCTCCGGTGACACCACCGTGAAGGAAGCCGTCGAGGAAGCCGCTGCTCTGTTCGGTGAGCACGTCAAGGTAGGCCAGTTCGCCAAGGTCGAGGGCCCGCATGTCGAGGTCTACGCCCACAAGAAGTCCGCTGAGATGCCGCCGAGCATCGTGGCCATGATTGCCACCGATGAAGCCGGCGCTGCTGTGGCTCATGAGGCCGCTCTGCAGATTTCCGCGATGGGCGCCCAGTGGCTGACCCGCGAGGATGTTCCGGCTGATGTGCTGGAATCCGAGCGTCGCGTGGCCACCGAGAAGACCACGGAGGAGCTCAAGAGCAAGGGCAAGCCGGAGGCCGTGATCGAGAAGATCGCTCCGAAGATCGTGGAAGGCCGTCTCGGCGCATTCTACAAGGAGACCGTGCTGCTTGAGCAGGCGTACGTCAAGGATCCGTCCAAGACCGTCGGCGACCTGTTCAAGGAAGTCGGGGGAACCGCGCTTTCCTTCGCTCGTGTGGAGGTCGGCAAGGGCGACGCCGAGTGAATCTGATGTGAATTGAGCTCACGCTTTCGAACGTGGGCTTGGCATATCTCCAATGTCCGCAATCCAACAGGATTGCGGACATTTTTTTGCACTAAACCCCATCGTGTTTTGGTGTCTGTGTTTGCCGATAGTCTTGAAAACGGTAAATTTCATGGGTTTTCGGGTAAGAAAGGCATTTCATGACTGGCGAAAACACTGGCGACAATCCCCGCAGGGTACTGCTCAAGCTGTCCGGAGAGGCATTCGGCGGAGGCAAAGTCGGCATCGACACCACCGTCGTTCGTCGTATTGCGGAGGAAATCGTTCCCGCGGTCAAGCAAGGTGTGCAGGTCGCCATCGTTGTTGGTGGCGGCAACTTCTTCCGTGGCGCCGAACTGCAGCAGGCCGGCATCGATCGTTCCCGCGGCGACTATATGGGCATGCTGGGAACGGTGATGAACTGCCTCGCTCTGCAGGATTTCCTCGAGCAGGAGGGACAGGCCACGCGCGTGCAAACTGCCATCACCATGGGACAGGTCGCCGAGCCGTACATTCCGCTTAAGGCCATTCGTCATCTGGAAAAGGGACGCGTGGTGATTTTCGGCGCCGGAGCAGGCATGCCGTATTTCTCCACTGACACCGTGTCCATCCAGCGTTCTCTGGAAATCCACTGCGATGAGGTGCTGATGGGCAAGAACGGCGTGGACGGCGTATACACTGCCGATCCGCGCAAAGACGAGAACGCCAAGCGCTTCGCCACGTTGAGCTATAACCGTGCATTGGTCGACAATCTTGCGGTCATGGATGCTGCGGCGCTTTCCATGGCGCGGGACAACAAGCAGCGCATCCGCGTCTTCGGACTCGAGGGCGCCGGCAATGTGACCCAGGCTTTGCTGGGCGAGGAGATCGGCACCATGGTTTCCACCGCGGAATCCACCCTCGCCGAGTGACGACATTCAAAGCCGAATATCGATTAAACCAACAATATTAAAGGAGCAAACAATGGCAACTATCGTCGATCAGGCCAAGGCGCAGATGGCCAAGTCCGTGGAATCCACCAAGGAGAACTTCTCCGGTATTCGCACCGGTCGTGCGAATCCGGCGCTGCTTAACGGCATCACCGTTGACTATTACGGCGCACCGACCCCGCTGAAGGCCGTTGCCACCATCGGTGTTCCGGAGCCGCGCACCTTGGCGGTCACTCCTTTCGATGCGTCCCAGGCCAACGCCGTGGAGAAGGCGCTTCGTGATTCCGATCTCGGAGCCAGCCCCCGTCGCGACGGCAACGTCATTCGCCTGACCATGCCGGAGCTGACCGAAGAGCGTCGCAAGGAATACGTCAAGATTGCCAAGGGCAAGGCTGAAGACGGCAAGGTCGCGGTGCGCAACATTCGTCGCAAGGCCAAGGAATCCCTTGACAAGGCCATCAAAGACGGCGACATGGGCGAGGACGAAGGCGATCGTCTGCTCAAGGAACTCGACAAGGTCACCAAGCAGACCACCGACGAGCTTGACGCTCTGCTGGAAACCAAGCAGAAGGAGATCATGGAGGTCTGATTCCTTCGAATCTCCATAATCATCAATCGACGCACGGTACCACAGGAGAGACCACGATGGAAAAACAGGAGCAACGCGAAAAAGAAGCCGAAGAGGCCATTAACGCCATCAACAAGAAAACCGGACGCAACATGCCGCAGGCCATCGCCACGGCGGTCGTCCTGATTGCCATCATCTTGGCATGCCTGTTGATCAGCGTTGATTTGTTCGTCTATCTTGTCGTGCTGTTCATGGTGCTCGCATTGTGGGAGCTGCGCGTCGATTTCGCCACCGCGGGATTGCATATTCCCGTGGTGGCGCTGTGGGCATGTTCCGCGGTGACTTTGCTGGCCACCTACTACAGCAAGCATCATATTGTGGCTATGACGGTCTGTGTACTGGCCTCCTTGCTGCTTGTAGCGATCGCCGCAAGTGCCAAGGTGACGTTCGGCAGTCGGCTTTCCCTGGCCGTGGCGGACAAACTGTCGCACACCGATGCAGGTGCTCGTCTCGAATCGTCGTTCAATCATGAACAGGGTGAAGTGCGCCACAGCCGACTGAGCCATGTGGCAGTCTCCATGTTCACCGTTCTGTACATTCCGCTGCTTGCCTCCTGCCTGATCATGCCGTTGACGTTCAACGGTCATCCGGTGGCGCATGCCATCATGCTTGTCTTCATGCCCGCGCTGAGTGACACCGGTGGTCTGTTTGCAGGTGCATGGCTTGGCAAACATAAACTCAGTCCCCGTATCTCACCGAAGAAATCATGGGAGGGCCTGGCAGGATCCATCTTGTTCGCCATGGCCGGTTCTTTTGTGGTGATGTTTTGCACTTACGAGCCATCCGTTTGGACGGTTCGATGGTGGGTGCCTATTGTCGCTGGTTTCGTGATCGGTATAGCCGGAACCTTCGGCGACCTATGCGCTTCCATGCTGAAGCGTGACATTGGTATTAAGGATATGGGCCATCTGCTTAAAGGTCATGGCGGAGTGATGGATCGTGTCGACTCCATCCTTCTGTGCGCTCCTTTCGTGTGCGTGCTCCTGTGGGCCACCGGAATGTGAGAAAGGGCCAATAACCGTGAATTCCATGAATGATCAGCTGGAAACAGGCATCACTCCTGGAGGCACTTCGGGCGCCTTCCGGGATGTGCTGTCGAAAGACCATGCCCGCCGTGGCAAGCCGCCACTGCATTTCGCCGATATGTCCGAAGAGGAACGTATCGGTAAGGCCAAGGAACTTGGATTGCCGAAATTCAGGGTCAAACAGCTGGCTAATCATTACTATGGCCATTTTGATGTCAATGCGGAAGAATTTTCCGATTTTCCGGCGGCAAGACGCTCCGACGCGGCTGAAGCTTTCTTCCCGGAACTCATCCATGAGGTGACACGCCAAGTCGCCGATGGAGGCACCACCATCAAAACGTTGTGGCGCCTGTTTGATGGGTCGCTGATCGAATCCGTATTGATGCGTTATCCCACCAGAACCACGCTTTGCATTTCCAGCCAGGTCGGCTGCGGCATGGGTTGCCCATTCTGCGCCACTGGACAACTGGGACTGACCAGGAACATGTCCGCAGGTGAAATCGTTGAGCAGGTTCGTGTGGCCGCGAAGGCCATGCGTGACGGTGAAGTGGCCGGAGGCTCCGGACGACTGAGCAACATCGTGTTCATGGGCATGGGCGAACCAATGGGCAACTATAAATCCGTCTTGAGTGCAGTCCGCCAAATTAGTTCCATGCCTCCCGAAGGCTTCGGCATCTCCGCACGTAACATCACGGTTTCCACCGTTGGCGTGGTGCCTGGCATCAGGAAACTGGCCGAAGAAGGCATCCCAGTACGTCTCGCAGTATCCCTGCACGCGCCGAGCGATGAATTGCGCGATGAACTTGTGCCCATGAACAAGCGTTTCAACACCAAACAGGTGCTCGACGCTGCGCATGATTATTATCTGGCTTCCAAACGGCGAGTCAGCATCGAATACGCCTTGATGCGCGGCATCAACGACCAGGCGGAACATGCCAAATTGCTGGCGAAGCGTCTGAACCACTATGGAGATGATTGGGCGCATGTCAATCCGATTCCGCTCAATCCGATCGAGGGATCGAAGTGGACCGCGTCCAAACCAGAAGACGAGCGTAGATTCCTTGAGATTCTCCATAACGCTGGCATCACAGCCACGCTGCGTGATACCAGAGGACAGGACATTGATGGCGCATGCGGACAGCTTGCAGCCAAAGAACGTGACTGATTCCTCCGAAAGGCCCGGTTCTGTCCGCTACTCGGAATCCGCATGAACCGACGTAACGTATTGCGGTTACTCTTGCAATCATTGCAACCGTTATGCGTGAAGGAGTAGAGCAGCATGTCACTGGCGGTCCGAGTCATTCCATGTCTTGATGTCGATGCGGGACGAGTGGTCAAAGGCGTGCATTTCGAGAATCTTCGCGATGCAGGAGACCCGGTCGAACTCGCCGCGGAATACTACCGCCAGGGCGCGGACGAACTGACGTTCCTTGATGTGACGGCGTCAAGCTCCCATAGGCAGACCATGGTCGATGTGGTGAGCCGCACCGCCGAACAGATTTTTATTCCACTGACTGTCGGCGGCGGCGTACGTACCCCTGAAGACGTCGATTCCCTGCTTCGTTGCGGTGCGGATAAGGTCGGCGTCAACACCGCGGCCATCAATGGCCCTACCCTCATCAGTCGTGTCGCCGAACGATTCGGCAATCAGGTGCTTGTGCTGTCCGTCGATGCACGTCGCGAACAGGGAGAACGACATACGCAGTCAGGTTTCGAAGTCACCACCATGGGCGGGCGCAAATCCACTGGCATTGACGCCATTTGGTGGGTCAAGCGCGCCCAAGAACTTGGTGCGGGGGAGATTCTCCTTAATTCAATGGATGCCGATGGCACCCAACAAGGCTTCGATCTGGAGATGATCAAAGCTGTCCGCAAGGAAGTCAAAATCCCGATTATCGCTTCTGGCGGCGCCGGCAAAGCCTCGGATTTTCCGCCGGCAATCGAGGCGGGCGCCGATGCCGTGCTCGCTGCCTCGATTTTCCATTACGGCAAAGTCACCATCGGTGAAGTCAAAGACGCCATCAAGGCAGCCGGATACACCGTACGCTGAATAGAACCACGGAAACTACGCAAACCAACCCTGTAGTACTGAACAACGAATCGCAATACCATCATGACCAACGAAGCATACGACAACACCACCACTCTCGACCCGCGCATCGCACAGCGTCTCAAGCACGATGACAAAGGCTTGGTCGCGGCCGTCATCCAGCAGTTCGATACCAAAGAGGTACTGATGGTCGGCTATATGAACGACGAAGCCATCAGACGTACCCTCACCACCGGACGCGTCACATTCTGGTCGAGGTCCAGGCAGGAGTATTGGCGTAAGGGCGATACGTCGGGACATGCCCAGTATGTGAAGTCCTTCGCGCTGGATTGCGATGGAGATGCCATTCTGGTAGAAGTTGACCAAGTGGGAGCGGCTTGCCATACCGGCAAACGTTCCTGCTTTGAAGAAGGCGGACAGCTGCCTGTGGTCGTGGGCCATCGAACCAAAGAACAGGAGGGTCAGCGGTGAGCGAATGCAGCGTACAGACCCTCAAGTGGGGTGCTACATGGCCAAGCCGTGAGCAGTTCCATGAATTGGCCGACCAAGGCTACCGTGTCATCCCCATCGTACGCCGTTTGCTGGCTGATTCATTGACCCCAGTCGGCTTCTACGAGCGTCTCGCAGGAGGCCGTTCCGGTACGTTCATCCTCGAATCGGCTGAATTTGGCGGAGCGTGGAGTCGATACAGCTTCATCGGCGTGAATTCCATGGCGCAGCTGCGTTCGAACAACGGCAAAGCCGATTGGCTGGGACAGGTGCCTGTCGGAGTGCCCACCGACGGTGATGTTGTCGAAGTGGCACATGCCGCGCTGAAGACATTGAAGGCTCCGCACGTCGAGGGATTGCCGAATCTGACCAGTGGCCTCGTTGGTACTGTCGGATGGGATTCCATCCGACATTGGGAACCGACGCTCCGTGCCGAAGCCCCGAATGAGACCGGACAGCCGGAAACCGTTCTGGCTCTCGCCACGGACATCGCAGTAGTCGACCACGTGTCTGGCTCGGTATGGCTGATTGCCAATGCCGTGAATGTCGATGACCGTCCGACTCGTGCCGATGCCGCCTACGATGAAGCGCTGGCACGTCTGGATGATATGCAGCGCAAGGCTGCCGCACCCGTCGAAAACGAAGCCCGGGTCAATGTGCTCGACGAGTCGGTCGGCCAGCCCCAACTGCGATTCCGCACGGAGAAAAGCGATTACGAACGTTCCGTTGAAGAGGCCAAACGCCATATCATCGATGGCGATGTGTTCCAAGTGGTCATTTCGCAGCGACTGGATATTGATTCTCCCGCCGATCCGTTTGATGTGTATCGTGTGCTGCGTACCCTCAATCCGAGCCCGTACATGTATTTCATGGCACTCACCGATGCTCAAGGACGTGATTTCAACGTCATCGGTTCCAGCCCGGAAACACTGATCAAGGTGGACAACGGCCATGCCATGTCTTTCCCAATCGCCGGTTCCAGACCACGAGGCGCCACTCCTGAGGAAGATGAACGTCTCGCCAAGGAACTATTGGCAGACCCGAAGGAACGCAGCGAGCATATCATGCTGGTCGATTTGGCCCGCAACGATCTGAGCCGCGTGTGCCGTCCGGAAAGCGTCGAAGTCGTTTCCTTGATGGACATCAAACGGTTCAGCCATATCATGCACATCTGCTCAACCGTTACCGGGCAGGTCGATCCGCATATGACGGCGTTCGACGTGTTCACTTCCGCCTTCCCCGCGGGAACGCTGTCCGGAGCGCCGAAGCCGCGCGCCATCGAGATTATCGATGAACTTGAGCCGGCCGACCGTGGTATTTACGGCGGCACCGTCGGTTATTTTGATTTTTCAGGCAACCTCGATATGGCCATCGCCATTCGAACTGCATTCATTCGCGACCATGAAGCGAGCGTGCAGGCCGGAGCTGGAATCGTCCTCGATTCCGTGCCGGCCAGTGAGTGGCAGGAGACTCGCAACAAGGCCGAAGCCAGCGTTGAAGCGGTACAGATCGCCGCGCAGCTTCGCCAGTTGTGAGTCACATTCTGACCGTTCAATTGTGTTGTGAAAGGAAGCAGTAATGTCTGTGCTCGATGAATTGGTGGCGGGAGCCGTCGAGGATCAGCGATCAAGAGAAAACAACGTGCCGCTCGCTGAGGTCAAGCGGATGGCGTTCGAGGCTTCAGCGCCAATCGATGCGCGCCAGTGGCTGAAAAAGGCGGATGGCATTCCGGTCATCGCCGAGATCAAGCGTGCCTCCCCATCCAAAGGCCATTTGAGCGATATTCCGGATCCGGCCGCTTTGGCCCGCGAATACGAGCAGGGAGGTGCAAGCGCGATTTCCGTGCTGACTGAAGGCCGTCGGTTCCTTGGCTCTCTTGAAGATTTCGACAAGGTGCGCGCCGCAGTGAGGATTCCCGTGCTGCGCAAGGATTTCATCGTTACCGAATATCAGATTTGGGAAGCACGTGCGCATGGTGCCGATCTGGTGCTGCTCATCGTCGCCGCATTGGACGACGTCAAGCTCAAGTCGCTGCTCGATCTCGCGCATAGCCTCAATATGACGGTGCTGGTGGAAACACACACCCGTGAGGAGATTCAACGGGCCATCAATGCCGGGGCCAAGGTCATTGGCATCAACGCCCGCAATCTTAAAGACCTCAAGGTGGATGTGAACAAGTACAACGAACTGGCCGCGGATTTGCCGGACGATGTGATTCGCGTGGCGGAATCCGGTGTGTTCGGTTCGGTTGAGCTTGAGGATTACGCCCGTGCCGGCGCGGATGCGGTGCTGGTGGGAGAAGGCGTGGCCACCGCGGCCAACCATGAGCAGGCAGTGGAACGATTAGTAAAGGCAGGAGCAAGAGTGAAGGCATCCGAACAGACCCCGTTGGCAAGCCATGAAGGACCATATTTCGGACAGTTTGGCGGACGCTATGTTCCGGAAGCGCTGATCACGGCGCTCGACGAGCTTGAACGCGTGTATACGGAAGCCAAGGCCGATCCGGAATTCCATAAGGAATTGGCGCGGTTGAACCAGCAGTATGTTGGACGTCCGTCCCCATTGACTGAAGCGCCTCGTTTCGCGCAGAGGCTCAAGGAGAAAACCGGTCTTGATGCCCGTGTGTTCCTCAAGCGTGAAGACCTGAACCACACCGGCGCCCACAAGATCAACAACGCGCTTGGACAGGCCCTACTGGTCAAGCGCATGGGCAAAACCCGTGTGATCGCCGAAACCGGTGCAGGCCAGCATGGTGTGGCCACTGCCACGGTCTGTGCCATGCTGGGACTCAAGTGCCGCATCTACATGGGACAGATCGATGCCCGCCGTCAGGCGCTGAACGTTGCCCGCATGCGCATGCTTGGCGCGGAGGTCGTCGAAGTCACCTTGGGTGATCGCATCCTCAAGGACGCCATCAACGAGGCGCTGCGCGACTGGGTCACCAACGTCAAAGACACCCATTATCTGCTCGGCACGGTCGCAGGACCTCATCCGTTCCCATCCATGGTGCGCGACTTCCAAAAGATCATTGGAGAGGAAGCGAAACAGCAGCTGCAGGATTGGTATGGCATCGACCATCCCGATGCTATCTGCGCATGCGTCGGCGGCGGCTCCAACGCCATCGGCATCATGAACGCCTTCCTCGATGACGAACGAGTGAACCTGTACGGTTACGAGGCCGGCGGTAACGGGCCCGAATCCGGTCGCCATGCCATTCGATTCGCGCCAGGTACCGGTGAACTGGGCATGTTCCAAGGAGCCAAGAGCTATCTGTTGGAAAACCCCGAAGGACAGACCCTTGACACGTACTCCATCTCCGCAGGCTTGGATTACGCCTCCGTCGGCCCCGAACATGCGTGGCTCAAGGATATCGGCCGCGTCAACTATTCCTGGGCCACTGATCAGGAAGCCATGAGCGCGTTCAAGGATCTGTGCGAAACCGAAGGCATCATCCCTGCCATCGAAAGCTCCCACGCAGTGGCCGGCGCGTACAAGGCAGCTGCAGACCTCAAGGCCAAAGGGTATGAGCATCCGGTCATGATCATCAACATCTCTGGCCGTGGAGACAAGGACATGAACACCGCCGGCAAATGGTTCGGATACCTGACCGACGAGCAGGCCAAAGCCTTGGAATCCAACGGTGCGCAAGGCAACAACGCGGATGGCGAGTGAGAAAAGGAGCAACCATCATGACGAACGCAACATCATCCACGCCGTCCGGCCAGCCACTCGGCATCAGCCACAAGCCAAGCCCGACGGAAACCATGTTCGATGAATTCAAAGCCGCCGACAAGCCGGCATTCATCGGATATCTGCCATACGGATTCCCTGATCCGGATTATTCGCTCAAAGCTTTCCGCACCATGGTCGAACACGGCGTGAACGCGGTCGAAATCGGGCTGCCGTATTCCGACCCCGTCATGGACGGTCCCGTCATCCAGGCGGCATCGCAAATCGCCATCGACAATGGTGAAAAAATCGCCAACGTATTCAAAGCGGTGGAAACAGTGGCGAACGCCGGGGGAGTGCCATTGGTCATGAGCTATTGGAACCTCATCTTCCATTACGGCGTCGAACGATTCGCACGTGATTTCGAAAACGCCGGTGGAGCCGGTCTCATCACCCCGGATCTCATTCCGGACGAGGCCGGCGAGTGGATCGAAGCCTCCGACCGTCACGGACTCGACCGCATCTTCCTGGTATCTCCGGATTCCACCGAAGACCGTCTGAAAGTCGTTGCGGACAATGCGCGGGGTTTCGTCTATGCTGCCGCCCGCATGGGCGTCACCGGAGAACGCTCCACCATCGATGCGTCCCCGAAGGAACTGGTCGCCCGTACCCGCAAGGCCGGTGCGAAAAACGTGTGCGTAGGCATCGGCGTGTCCACCGCGGAACAGGGGGCTCGTGTCGGATCGTATGCGGACGGTGTCATCGTAGGCTCGGCTCTGGTGCATACCATGCTTGACGAATCCGGCAAGCATGCAGTCGACGAAGCCACCGGTCTCAAGGCCTTGGCGGCGAAGACTGAGGAGCTTGCCGAAGGCATCCACAACGCCCGCAACTGAACCAGTCCAAAGACAACATACTGGTAGTCCACGTACCATATCGTATACGTGGACTACCATCAGGAAACCATGACACTTGCTTACATTCCGTCACCCACCATTTCGCAGTTTTCCATCGGGCCGGTGACCATCCATTTCTACGCGCTGTGCATTCTGCTCGGCATCGTGCTGGCGGTATGGATGACAACCGTTCATTGGAAACGATATGGCGGTAATTTCGATCAGATTCTCGACATCACGCTTGTCGCGGTGCCGAGCGGCATCATCGGTGCGCGTATATACCACATCATCACCACTCCGGAACGTTTCTTCGGACCGACCGGCGATTGGGTGGAGATGTTCCGCATCTGGAATGGCGGACTGGGCATCTGGGGCGGCGTCCTGCTTGGAGCGCTTGCCGCTTGGGCATGGTGTCGTCACAAGCATTATCCAATGGCTCTGCTCGGTGACGCCGTCGCGCCAGGATTGCTCGTGGCGCAGGCCGTGGGACGTCTGGGCAACTGGTTCAACCAAGAGCTCTACGGCGCGCCGACGACCTTGCCTTGGGGTTTGAAGTTGAATATGGAGGGAAGCGCCATCGGTCACAGCGAACAATGCTATGACGGAGCGACCTGCCCGACAGGCACGCTGTTCCACCCCACCTTCCTGTATGAGATGATTTGGAATCTCATCGGTGCTGCGCTCATCGTTTTCCTTGGTTCCAAAATCATGAAAAAACTCAAGGCCGGGTCCTTGTTCGCCATATACATCATGTGGTACACGGCGGGACGCACTTGGATCGAGGCTCTGCGCATTGATTTCGCGCACGAGTTCCTTGGCGTGCGCATCAACGTATGGGTGTCCATGGCGGTGTTCGTGCTTGGCGTGGTGGCTTTCATCGTTATTCAGCAGATGGGAAAGTCCACCGAGCTGCTTGCCGAGAAGTTGCGCACCGTCACCGAGATTGAGCTAAGCCTCGTCGAGGATGGAGAAACCGGTCTCCCGACCGCGAAGGCCAACCTTACGAAAACCAAGGATGAAATCACGGCAAACGATGGCTCATCCGTCTCATATGCCGATGACCAGCCCGACAACAAGTAACATCAAGTCGATTACCTTCCATAGAATGAGAACCATGACTATTCAAATCGCACCTAGCATCCTGTCCGCTGACTTCTGCAATCTGGAACGTGACCTTAAGGCCATTTCCAACGCCGATCTCGTTCACGTGGACGTGATGGACCATCATTTCGTTCCGAATCTGACGTTGGGTGAGCCGATTGTGGCTCGCATCTGCCAAGTCACTGACCTTCCGGTCGACGTGCATCTGATGATCGAGGATCCGGACCGTTGGGCTCCGGAATACGCCAAGCTTGGTGCGGCTTCCGTCAGCTTCCATATGGGAGCGACGCATGCTCCGGTTCGTCTTGCGCGTCAGCTGCGCGACATGGGCTGCAAGGCTTGCTTCGCGGTCCGTCCGGCCGAACCGGTCGAGCCGATCTTCGACATCCTTGACGAATTCGACATGGTGCTTATCATGACGGTCGAACCGGGCTTCGGCGGTCAGAAGTTCCTTGACAACCAGATGGCCAAGGTTCGTCGTCTGCGTGACGAAATCACCCGCCGTGGCCTGAAGACAAAGATCCAGGTCGATGGTGGCGTGAGCCCCAAGACCGCCCATATCGTTGCCGAAGCCGGTGCCGATGTGCTGGTCGCCGGTTCCGCCGTGTACGGTGCCGAGAATCCGGCCGAGGCTATCGACTCCATCCGCGAGAAGGCCGAAGCAGCCTTCAAGGCGTGAACGCCCACCATACAAGGAAGCATACGAATATGAAGACTTTTGAATCGCTGTTCGCGGAATTGAGCGAGAAAGCCGCCACCAAGCAGGCCGGTTCCCTGACCGTCGACGAGCTTGCCAAAGGCACGCACTTCATCGGCAAGAAGATCGTCGAAGAGGCTGGAGAGACCTGGATCGCCGCCGAATATGAGGGTGCTGATCGCACGGCCGAAGAAATGAGCCAGCTCATCTACCATCTGCAGGTCATGATGATCGATCGTGGCATCACACTCGAGGACATCTACAAGAACCTGTGAGAAACCCGGGGCCATGCCAGTTGAAGGTGTGGCCTTTTTTAGAGGAGAAACATGCTAAGAATCGCTGTGCCTAATAAGGGCATGCTGTCCGAACCCGCCTGGAACATGCTGGCGGAAGCCGGCTACCGTTTGAGGAGCAACCCTCGCCAGTTGGTCGTGGAGGATCCCGACAATGATGTTGAGTTGTTCTACCTGCGTCCCCTCGACATTGCGGTCTATGTCGGTCGCGGCACCATCGACGTTGGAATCACCGGGCATGATTTGCTCGTGAACTCCGGCACCGATGCGGAGGAGCATATGCAGCTTGGCTTCGGAGCCTCCACGTTCCGTTTCGCAGCCCCGAACGATTCGCCGATTACCAAGCTTGAGGATATTGAAGGCAAGCGAGTCGCCACCACATTCGACAAGCTCGTACACGACTATCTGGTCGAGCATGGCATCAACGCGGAAACCGTGCACCTTGACGGCGCCGTCGAATCGTCCGTTCAGCTTGGCGTCGCCGATCTGATCGCCGATGTGGTTTCCACAGGGACCACTCTGCGTAATGCAGGACTGCGCATTTTCGCTGAACCGTTGATGCACTCTGAAGCCGTATTGATTCGTTCCCCTCGTCTTGAGGCGGATGACGAGCGTCTGACGATTCTGAGCAGGCGTCTGCAAGGCGTGCTCACTGCCCAGCGTAATGTGCTTATGGACTACGACATTCCGGTCGAGAAGGTGTCCGCCGCAGTGGATATCACTCCGGGTTTCGAAAGCCCGACGATTTCGCCTCTGCATGATAAGCAGTGGGCGGCCGTGCGTGTGGTGGTTCCGAAGGCGAAGGTGAATCAGCTTATGGACCAGTTGTATGAAGTTGGTGCCCGTGGCATAATAGTCACCGCGTTGCAGGCTTCGAGAATGTAGTGTTGCTTGTAATATGAGCAAACTGATTATTAAGAAGCAATACAGTCCGGAACCGCGAGACATCTATTTCACGGTTCCGAACTTCATCAGCCTGCTGAGAATCATTTCGATTCCTTTTATCGCGATGCTGGTCTCTCATCACAGGATGGTGACCGCCTTGGTCGTGCTTGCGCTATCGGCGATATCCGATGGTTTGGACGGACTGATCGCCAGATCATTCAATCAGGTGAGCAAAATCGGGCAAATTCTCGATCCGATTGCCGATCGTCTGCTGATCTTCTGCAGCATTCTTGCTTTGGGTGTGGCGAACATCATTCCATGGTGGATGCTGATCGTCGTCGGCCTGCGAGATTTGATCATGGCTGTTCTGATACTGGTTTTGGCGCAGCACGATTATGGCCCATTGCCTGTTCATTTCGTAGGCAAGGCCGGTACCGCGATGCTGCTTATCGCCATCGTCGCGTTGATCTTCGCCGACATCTGGTCCAACTCCGCTGCGGATACACTGCATCTATGCGGTCTTGCCACCGGAATCTGGGGCGTTGGACTGTATTGGCTTGCAGGGTACATCTACATGCGCCAAGGCATCCAACTGTTGAAGAACGATACAAACAGCAAGGATTGACGCATATATGAAGTCCGATGCTCCACGTTTCGCGTTGTTCCCCGTTTCCCCGGAGAACGTACCCACAAAGCATCGTGCCATTTTTTCGTCATCCTTCGCCGGCCTGTCATCCCATCATGTGCAACCGGCCTCCATGCCCGCCATGCCGCAACGCCATAGACATGTCGATGACGATTCGCTTCGGCTTATTGACGATTTGACCAATCGTCCGATGGACGTCCTGTATTCGGACTCCCGCCTGGCCACTAAAAAACGTTCGGCGGTTTCGATTTGGGCCACCAGGATTCTGGTGTTCCTCATCTGCATCGCTGTGGGTGCCGCGGGAAGCGTTTTCGTGCGCCAGCTGAGCACTGACCCACGCAAAGAAGTACGCAAGCAGTTGGCAAGCCAGCTGACCGAACAAGCGAAGCGGGTCGGCGACCTCACCAAGGATGTCAACGACTTGCGGTCGCAAATCGAATCTGAATCGGAATCCTTGGCAAGCTGGTCCCTAAACCAGACGATGCTGGATGATGAAATGGTCAATGGAACGCTTCCGGTGCAAGGGGAAGGCATTGTCCTGACCGTAGCCAACCCGCTTTCCGTCAGCGGCGACAATGCCGACTCCTCACTGCCAAGAGAAAATGGCAGCCAGGTTCGAGTCGTCACCGATTCCGATTTGCAGCTGCTTGTCTCCTTGCTATGGCAATCCGGAGCGGAGGCGATCGCGATCAACGGCAACCGCCTTGGCGTGCAAACCTCGATTCGAACCGCCGGATCGACGATTCTCATCGGAGTCAATTCGGTGCAAAGCCCATATCGAATCGAGACGATAGGCAATCAGGCGACCTTGGCGAAATCGGTAAGCAAGACAACGCAGAAACAACTGTATGACGATTTCAAAAAGGCCGGCATCTATCCGCAGATAAGCAAAAGCAAATCGATTACACTTGATGCTGCAGTGGCTGGCGACACGACGCATGTGAGGAAGGACAAGTAATGGCAGCTGTCTTGGGACTTATCATCGGCGTGGTAATCGGTGTATTCGTTCGTCCGGACATCCCCATCGAGCTCCAACCGTATCTGCCGATTATGGTATTGGCCGCGTTGGATGCGTTGCTAGGCGCTGCACGCGCGTATTTCCAACGCAGCTTTTCCGATAAAGTATTCGTGATCTCCTTCTTCTCGAATGTCATCACCGCGACGCTGCTGGTGTTCCTCGGCAACCAGTTGGGAGTCGGCTCCCAGCTGCAGACCGCAGTGATCGTAGTGCTCGGCATACGAATCTTTACCAATGTGTCCTCCATTCGACGCTTCATCTTTAAAGGTTGATGCGGTATGAGCGGACAAGACGCGAACAGCAAGGACATGCTGTCCAGAATCCATGAGCAGAGGGTCAAGGACCAGAACAATGACAGCACCCAAACCGGTGCGTTCCCCATGGTCAAGGCCAAGAAGCGAATCTCACTTGATGCGAAGGTCACACGAACCCGACTGTATTCCAGCATTCTGGTCACGATATTGTGCGCCTTGCTTGGCTTCGGCTATGTGATCCAGATAAACAACACGACATCCACCTATGAGACGATGAGCGAAGATGAATTGACCAAGCTCATCAGCGAGACCAATGCTCAGGTCCAAAAGCTCGAACAGCGTAAGAACGAACTCTCCAGCCAGCTGAACGCTTTGAAAGACACCGCGGACAAAAATGAGAAAGCCGCGGAAATCGCCAAGCAGAACGCGCAGACCAACGGCATCCTATCCGGCCGTCTCGCGGCTACGGGAGAAGGCGTGGTCATCCGCATATCGCAGGGTTCCAAACAGAAGATTGACTCCGCGATATTGTTCACGTTGCTTGAGGAATTGCGCAACAGTGGTGCCGAGGTCATTGAGATCAACAATGTCCGCGTGGTAACCAGCACTTACATCAGTGGCACGGCCGGCAGTCTCGTCTGCGATGGCACCAAACTGAAATCCCCATTCACCATTCGCGCGATCGGCGACAGCGACAATCTGCAGAACGCGGTCAATCTGGCCGGTGGCGTCGGGTCGCGGCTCAAAGTGAAGTATGGCGCTACGGTATCGGTCAGCCCCTCTGACAAAGTGATGATCAAGTCCACACGTCAGGCTCCGCAGTATACATATGCGCACGTCATCGGACAGTAAACAGTAAAGGACCTTTCCTTTCGCGACATTCAATCAGCGTTGTTCTTCCGTTCACCGAAATGGCGTGCCGTTGTCTGCGCTTGACCCTATCTTGTTCATCGTTGATATATAGTCCAGGCCTGCACATTGGTAACGCGGACCCCGATAGCAAAGGACAACTCATGGCTGAACAGACCATCTCCATCACACTCAACGGCGAAAAGAAGGAGGTGGCGGCAGACCAGACCGGCGTCCAGCTCTTCTCCGACGACAAGAACATCATCGCGGTGCGTTTGAACGGCGAACCCCGCGATCTCTATACCGAGCTGCACGACGGCGACGTTGTGGAACCCATCGCGCTCGATAGCGAGGACGGTGTGGCCATCATGCGCCATTCCGCAACCCATGTCATGGCCCAGGCCGTGCAGGAGATTCGCCCTGACGCCAAGCTTGGTGTTGGACCGGTCATCAAAGACGGCTTCTACTACGATTTCGATGTCGAGACTCCTTTCACTCCGGAGGACCTCAAGGAAATCGAAAAGCGCATGCAGCGCATTATCAAGTCCTCCCAGTCCTTCCGCCGCCGCGTGGTGACCGAGGAAGAGGCTCTTGCCGAGGAAGCCGACCAGCCCTACAAGCTTGAACTTATCAAGGATAAGGAAGCGCATCTTGACCCGGAAGCCGCCACCGAAATCAGCGGCAAGGAACTGAGCTTCTACGATAACGTCGACCGTGAAGGCAATGTGGTTTGGAAGGACCTGTGCCGTGGTCCGCACCTGCCGAACACCCGTTACATCAAGGCGTTCAAGATCGAGCGTTCCGCCGCCGCATACTGGCGCGGCAGCGAGGCCAATCCGATGCTGCAGCGCATTTACGGCGCCGCCTTCGCCACCAAGGAGGACCTGAAGGCATACCAGACCCGTCTGGAGGAGGCCGCCAAGCGCGACCACCGCAAGCTCGGCGCGGAAATGGACCTGTTCTCCTTCCCGGATGAGATCGGTCCGGGCCTTGCCGTCTTCCATCCGAAGGGCGCGGCCGTCATCAATGCCATGGAGGACTACTCCCGTGAGATGCACCGCAAGCACCACTACAGCTTCGTGCAGACCCCGCACATCACCAAGGGCGGCCTGTATGAGACCTCCGGCCACCTGCAGTGGTACAAGGACAGCATGTATCCGCCGATGCGTCTGGACGAGGAGAAGGACGAGAACGGCAACGTCATCAAGCAAGGCTTCGATTACTACCTGAAGCCGATGAACTGCCCGATGCACAACCTGATCTTCAAGTCCCGCCAGCGTTCCTACCGTGAGCTGCCGCTGCGCCTGTTCGAATTCGGCACCGTGTACCGTTATGAGAAGTCCGGTGAAGTGCATGGCCTGACCCGCGTGCGCGGCTTGACTCAGGATGATTCCCACATCTACTGCACCCGCGAGCAGATGAAGGACGAGCTTAAGAGCCTGCTTACCTTCGTGCTCGGCCTGTTGAAGGACTTCGGTCTGGATGACTTCTATCTGGAGCTGTCCACCAAGGATCCGCACAAGTACGTCGGTTCCGACGAGATTTGGGAGGAAGCCACCAACACGCTGGCCGAGGTCGCCAAGGAATCCGGTTTGGACTTGGTCGACGATCCGTGCGGCGCAGCCTTCTACGGTCCGAAGATCTCCGTGCAGGCCCGTGACGCCATCGGACGTACCTGGCAGGTGTCCACCATCCAGCTCGACTTCAACCTTCCGGAACGTTTCAAGCTCGAATACATCGCCGCCGATGGCACGCACCAGCGTCCGGTGATGATCCACCGCGCGCTGTTCGGCTCCATCGAACGCTTCTTCGCGGTGCTGCTTGAGCATTACGCGGGCGCCTTCCCGGCGTGGCTCGCCCCGGTCCAGGTGCTTGGCGTGCCGGTCGCGGACGAGTTCGCCCCGCACCTGCAGAAGTTCATCGCCAGCTTGGAAGAGGAGACCGTCCGTTGCGAGATCGACCTGTCCGACGATCGCTTCGGCAAGAAGATCCGCAACGCATCCAAGTCCAAGGCGCCGTTCATCCTCATCGTCGGCGAAGAGGATATGAACAACAACGCGGTCAGCTTCCGCTTCCGCGACGGCAGCCAGTTGAACGGCGTGCCGGTCGATGAGGCGAAGGCGAACATTCTGACCGTAATCAAGAAGCGCGTCCAGGTCAACACCGCAGACGACTTCAAGGCCGCCCTCGCCGACTGAGCGAGACCGGTGGCAACAAGTCGCACGCGACCATGAACCGTGAAACGGCGCACGAATCTCGACAAGAGGTTTGTGCGCCGTTTCTCATTTTCTCATCGAGAAGGAAGTAACACATGCTTGAGCATCTTCGTGCGCCGTTCAAAAAACTCATCGAGCCAATAGCCAAAGCGTTGATCGCCATAGGACTGACCGCCAATGCGGTGACGGTGATTGGTGCTGTCGGCACCATCGTCGTGGCCATCGCCACCGGTGTGACCGGATGGCTATTTGGGGGAGCGGTTGTTCTGACTCTGCTTGTGCTTGCCGATTCGTTGGATGGCTCGATCGCCGCGCTTACCACGGGTGGGACCGAATTCGGGGCTTTTCTCGACTCCACGCTCGATCGCATCGCTGATTGGGCGATGCTCGTAGGCGTGATCATCTTCTTTCTTATGCATCGTGACTGGTGGCATACGGCCATCGACAACACGCCTGACTATACGAGCATGATCGGTATCGCCGCCGCCGCGGTGGCCGTGATGACATCGTTCGTCACTTCATATGCCCGTGCTCGTGCCGAATCAGTCGGCTATGAGGTGAAAAACGGCATCGCCACTCGTGCCGATCGCTTGACCATCATTCTGGTGGGCATGGCCATCACCGGATTGACGCGTCAGGGATTGTGGCTCGCCATCGCCATGATACTGTTGGCCGGATTGGGATTAGTCACCGTATTCCAACGCATCTTCGAAGCCAAGCGCCAAATGGTCATAGGGGAGAAAACATATCGGCGGTAGTCACAGCCGGGGGCAGACCCCATCCAAAAGTTCGAAAAGCGAAATGCCACAGGTTCGTATTCGGCATTTTGTCGGCGAACCGCTTTAGAATCATTTCGTTTGAAACATCCGCAACCTGCCTAGGAGCATTATGTCAGGTCATTCCAAGTGGGCGACCACCAAGCACAAGAAGGCCGCCATCGACGCGAAGCGCGGCAAGCTGTTCGCCAAGCTGATCAAGAACATCGAGATCGCAGCACGTATGGGTGGCGGCGATCCCGACGGCAACCCGTCCCTGTATGACGCCATCTACAAGGCCAAGAAGGCCTCCATGCCGGCCGACAACATCAAGCGCGCCGTCAAGCGTGGTTCCGGTGAGGAAGCCGGCGGCGCCAACTATGAAGACATCGTGTACGAGGGTTACGCCCCGGCAGGTGTTGGCCTGATCATCGAATGCCTCACCGACAACCGCAACCGTGCGGCCGCCGACGTGCGTTCCACCCTGACCAAGGGCAATGGCTCCCTGGCCACCACTGGTTCCGTGAGCTTCAACTTCGAACGCAAGGGACAGATCGTTGTTCCGGCCGAAGGCGTTGACTTCGACAACCTGTTCGAGAAGGCCGCCGAAGCCGGTGCCGAAGACGTGACCGACGATGGTGAGGTATTCACCGTCATCACCGATCCGTCCGACATGATCGACGTGCGCAAGGCTCTCCAAGACGCCGGTTTCGATTACGATTCCGCTGATCTGGTCATGATGCCGAAGAACGAGGTCGAGCTGAGCCTTGAGGATGCCCAGAAGGTCTCCAAGCTCATCGACAACCTCGATGATCTGGACGATGTCCAGAACATCTACTCCAACTGGACCGCCTCCGACGAGGTCATGGCCCAGCTTGACGAGGAGTAATCCAGCGTGATTATTCTTGGCGTCGACCCCGGGCTAACTCGCTGCGGGGTCGGCGTGATTGAAGCCGGCGCATACCGCCGGCTTTCTTTTATCCACGTGGATGTGGTGCGTTCCGATCCAAAAACCTCCCAGGATCTGCGTCTGCTGGCCATCTACAACGGCTTGGTGGAAAAAATCGAACGATTTGCTCCCGATGCGGTGTCCATCGAACGAGTGTTTGCGCAAGAAAACCGTAACACGGTGCTGGGAACCGCACAGGCGGCAGGGTTGGCGATGCTCGCTGCGGCGCAACGCGGCATTCCTGTAGCGTTGCATACGCCGACGGAATCAAAGCTTGCAATCACCGGCAACGGCAAAGCAGAGAAAATCCAGATGGAACGTATGGTGGCGCGGATATTGGGCTTGAACACGCTGCCAAAGCCGGCTGATGCGGCTGACGCGCTGGCTATTGCGATCTGTCACGCGTTGCGTCCGGCTGGTGCGCTGCAAGGCGGCGAACGCGAACAGCATCTCACGGCGGCGCAACGACAGTGGGCGCAGGCTTCGCAAAAAGCAGCGCGCAGACAAGGCGTCCGCAGAGGCATGTAAGCTGTATCGAACAGATGTTCTAGACCTGTGCGAAGGAGACGTCCATAATGATTGGCATGCTACGTGGCCATGTGGAGTCGGTAGACGCCGTATCGGCCATTATCGAGGTCGGGGGAGTCGGCTACGAGGTCAGGATGCCATCCGCCGACTTGGCTTCCATGCACGCCGGCCAGGAAATCAAGGTCTACACTTCGTTGAATGTGTCCCAGGACGCCATCACTTTATTCGGCTTCGGCACGCTGGCCTCGAAACGCATGTTCCTGCAATTGCAGAAGGTCAGTGGCATCGGACCGAAAGTCGCGCTATCGTTGCTGTCCACTTTGCCTCCCGATCGACTTGCGAGGGCTGTGGCGGATGGTGATGCCACTGCGTTGGCCAAGGCTCCGGGATTAGGCAAGAAAGGCGCGCAGAAAATCATCCTCGAACTGAAAGGTTCCATTGATCTGAGCCAGATCGAGGGTTCTTCCGCAACCGCTTCGACTCCTGAAGACACTGGGGCCGAACAGGTCGTCGAAGGTCTGATGTCTTTGGGATGGCACCAGCAGGACGCTGTCCATGCGGTGCAGACGGTTTGCGCCGATAATCAAATCGAGACGCCGTTGAACGCCGAGGATGTTCCACGCGTGCTGAAGCTCGCGCTGACATCGTTGGATAGAGGTAGATGAAACGGACCATTATGACGAACACTGATACATTCGAACAGCCGAACACCGGGGCGAACGAGGAATCCCTCCGTATGGTTTCCGCCGCACCCGTCGGCAACGAACCGGTCAGCGACGAGGAGCTTCGTCCTCATATCCTCGAGGGATTCATCGGACAGCCAAGACTCAAAGCGCAGTTGCAGCTTTTCCTCGATGCTGCTCGAAAACGTGACGTTCCTCCGGACCATATCCTGCTTGCGGGGCCTCCGGGACTTGGCAAAACCACTTTGGCCATGATTGTGGCCAATGAATTGGAAGTTCCAATCCGCGTCACTTCCGGTCCCGCCATCCAACATGCTGGTGATTTGGCTTCGATTCTGAGTTCGCTGGACGCCGGCGAGGTGCTCTTTATCGATGAGATCCACCGTCTGCCCCGTGCCGCCGAGGAACTGCTGTACATCGCCATGGAGGATTTCCGTGTTGATGTGATGGTCGGCAAAGGCCCTGGAGCTTCATCCATTCCGCTGACATTGCCTCGGTTTACGGTTATCGGTGCCACCACGCGAGAGGGCATGCTTCCCTCGCCGCTGCGTGCGCGGTTCGGTTTCACGGCGCATCTGGATTTCTACCCGCATGAGGAGCTTGAAAAGCTGATTGAGCGTTCCTCCGCAGTGTTGGGAATCCAGTTGGAGGACGGGGCCGCTCGCCAACTGGCCATGCGTTCCCGCGGCACGCCGAGAATTGCCAACCGCCTGCTTCGTCGTGTTAGGGATTGGGCCATCGTGCACGATCTCGAATCGGTGCGTCCCGATGATGTCAAGGAGGCGTTGGCGCTTTATCAGATCGATACCGAAGGTCTTGACCGTCTGGATATAGCAGTGCTTAAGGCCATCGTCACCAATTTCAACGGAGGCCCCGTCGGCTTGAACAATCTGGCGGCCATGGTGGGCGAGGAGTCGGAAACGGTGGAAACGGTATGCGAACCGTATCTGGTACGTGAGGGCTTCCTCATCCGCACGCCGAAAGGCCGCGTGGCCACGCGCAAGGCATGGGAGCATCTTGGTATCACTCCCGACGAATCCGCATATGATGTCAATAAGATGTCATAGACTTCACATCTTGAGTAATGTGTTCCGGTTGAGACCCTGACTCCGAGGAGTTTATTTTGGATATCCTTTTTCTCGTTGTTCTTATCGTTGTAATGTTCGGCATGATGTTCTGGCAGTCCAAGAAAGCCAAGCAGCAGCAAGCTGAACGTCAGGATTTCCGTTCTAGTCTGCAGCCCGGCACTGAAGTGATCACCATCGGTGGCATCATCGGCAAGGTCGTTTCCGTCGATACGGAATACGAGGAGATCGTCGTTGATTCCGAAGGATCGCAACTGCGTTTCGGCTTCAACGCCATCAGCCGTGAATATGTCCGTCCGGCATACGTGCATGATGATGAGGTCGATGAGAACGGCAATCCGCTATCCAAGGAAGACGAGCCCGACCAGAAGCCTATCGTCGACGCGACTGAAGAGCCCGCACAGGATGCCGATGTTATTCAGCAGCCCATTGACGAGCAGAAGAACAATTGATTTCTTTGATTTTTAGACGGCGAAAATTTCATTTTTGAGGTTTTCGCCGTTCTTTTTCGCACGGGAAACCTATAATTCAAAGTGCCGTAAACCAAGGTAGAAGGAAACCACTGTCATGGCAGCATCGGATATCACCGTTTCGGGCTTGAACAAAGTTGGAGCCGAAGACGCAGCATATCTTGTATCGAAAATACGTACTATTCCGGGCTTTCCGAAGGAGGGCATCCTATTCCGCGATTTCATGCCGGTGTTGGCTGATGCGCGCGCGTTCGGTATTTTGATGGGGGCCCTTGAAGCGGCATTGCCAGTAGACGTCGATGATTTCGACATGGTCGCCGGCCTTGAAGCTCGTGGATTCCTGTTCGGTCCAGCGTTGGCCGCCCGTCTCGGAAAGGGGTTTATCGCGGTCCGTAAAGCCGGCAAATTGCCTCCAGAAACCATGTCGCAAAGCTATGACCTCGAATATGGTCAGGCGTCAATGGAAATCGAAACCAACGTTGTCCATGAGGGAGTGCGCGTATTGATCGTCGACGATCTGATCGCCACCGGTGGAACCGCCAATGCAGCGCGTAGCCTCATCGAGAAGTGCGGAGGCGTCGTTGCTGGATTCAGCTTCGTCATGGAACTTACCGGTATTGACGGCATGAAATCGCTAGGCGATTATCCGACAAGCTCGCTGGTGTGCATGCCTGCCTGATAACTCCGTTTTCGTCAACCATTCAGAACAAACAACCAAAGGGAATGATCCATGGATCTCTATGAGTATCAAGCCAGGGAATTGCTCGAAGAACAGGGTATCCCGACTCCTAAGGCAATATTCGCCCAGAACTCCCATGAAGTCGCCGAAGCGGCCGACCAGATTGGATATCCCAATGTGATTAAGGCGCAGGTGAAGATTGGACACCGTGGCCAGGCCGGCGGAGTCAAGCTCGCCAAGACCCGTGACGAGTCCATTCTCGCGTCGGAAGACATTCTGCCGATGACCATTCACAAGCACAAGGTCAGCGGCGTGCTGGTGGCCGAGGCGAAGAACATCCTTCACGAGTATTACGTCTCTATCTCAGTGGACCGATCCTCTCGTGATTTCGACGTGCTCGCCACTGCGAATGGCGGTACTGAGGTTGAGGAAATCGCCAAAGAGCATCCGGAATCCGTGAAGCGTCTGCATATCGATGCTCTTGACGATTTCGATTTGGAAGCGGCCACCAAGATGGCTGAAAGCATCGGCTTCTATCATGCCGATGTTGATCAGGCCGCGCAGATTCTGCTGAAAATGTGGCGTTGCTTCAAGGAGAACGACGCCACGCTTGTGGAAATCAACCCGCTTGCAAAAATCGGCGATCCGGATGACGAATCTTCCAAGTCGTTGTGCGCGCTGGACGCCAAGATCTCCCTTGATGACAATGCATCGTTCCGCCATGATGGTTGGAAACGTTTCACCGATCCGATTCATGTCGATCCATATGAGCAAAAAGCCCGCGAACATGGACTGCATTATGTGCATCTCAAGGGTTCCGTCGGTGTGATCGGCAATGGTGCGGGACTCGTCATGAGCTCTCTTGACGCGGTGTCAGGCGCAGGCGAGGATCAGGGCACGAATGTCAAGCCCGCAAACTTCCTCGACATCGGCGGAGGCGCTTCCGCCGAAGTGATGTCGAATAGTCTTGAAATCGTGCTGTCCGACCCGCAGGTCGAATCCGTGCTCATCAATGTGTACGGTGGCATCACCTCGTGTGAACAGGTCGCGAAGGGCATTCTCGAGGCGCTTGACGAACTTGGCAGCAGCAAGCCTATCGTCGTGCGATTCGATGGCAATGCGGCGGCGGAAGGTCTGAACATTTTGGCCCAAGCCGGCCGCGCCAACCTGCACGTCGCTCAGACCATGGAGGAAGCCGCACAGCAGGCCGCACGTTTCGCGGCCAAGGAGGTTCGCTGAAATGACGCTTTTCATTGAAGATGGCGCTCCGGTCATCGTCCAGGGCATGACCGGGCATCAGGGCATGACCCACACGGCCCGCATGCTCAAGGCCGGCACCAACATCGTCGGTGGCGTGAACGCCCGCAAGGCTGGGCTGGACGTCACCTTCCCTGAAGCCAAAAATGGCGAGGACGCCACCATTCACGTGTTCGCCAACTGCTCTGAAGCCATCGAAGCCACTGGAGCCAAAGCAAGCGTCGTGTTCGTGCCGCCGCGCTTCGCCAAGGACGCCGTCGTTGAGGCCATTGAAGCCGGCATCGAACTGATTGTCGTCATCACCGAAGGCATTCCGGTGGCGGACAGCGCGTATTTCGTCGAGTTGGCCTTGCGTAAGGGCGTGCGCATCGTTGGGCCGAATTGTCCTGGTCTGTTGACGCTGCCATCTTCTAAGGACGCCAAGGGCTGCAACCTCGGCATTATTCCAGATGGCATCGTGTCCCGCGGCCCGTTGGGTTTGGTGTCCAAGTCCGGAACGTTGACCTATCAGCTGATGGGGGAGCTGTCTGACATCGGTTTCACCGCATGCCTTGGCGCGGGCGGCGATCCGATCGTCGGCACGACCTTGCAGGAGGCTTTGGAAGCCTTTGAGAACGATGAAGCCACCAAAGCCGTTGTCATGATCGGCGAAATCGGTGGCAGCGCCGAACAGGACGCTGCCAAGTGGGCTTCCGAACATATGACCAAGCCCGTCGTGGCCTACATCGCGGGATTCACCGCGCCGGAAGGCAAGCAGATGGGCCATGCCGGCGCCATCGTTTCCGGCGGCAAGGGCACCGCGCAGGATAAGAAAGAAGCCCTTGAGGCCGTTGGCATCCGTGTCGGTCGTACTCCCGGACAGACCGCTGAAATCATGCGAGAGGTGCTCGCTTCCCAATCGCTATGATGACGAACCTGAAGTATTGGCTGAAAGGGCTTGCCGTCGCGGCAGCGTCCATGATTATTTACGCCGTTGCCTTGGGCTGCTATATGGCCCTAATGCTTCTGGTCATATCCATGGAAGAAGGCGGGGACAATCTCTCCGCCTTCTCGGTGCCTCTTACCGAGGCGTTGGTGCTGCTCAGCCAAGGTATCGGGTTCAAGACTGATGTCATCACGTTGACGATTGTGCCGTTGCTCTTGACGGTACTGCTTATCGCCCTTATCGCGCAGCTCGCCAGAAGATTCGGCACGAGTCTGCGTGGATTCGCGGCCGGTCTGGTCTTTTGGGAAGCCGTAAACATCTTCTTCGCCAGAAGCATAAATATCGAAATCGTTGATTCGATGACGATGATCGCCATCAAAACGGCGCTTGTTTTCATCCTCGGATATGCGGTCGCGGCGATTCCGAATGCGTCATGGACCCAAGCCTGTACCGAATGGATTCGATCTCATGTGTCATCGCCGGTGCGAAAGACCATGGTCATCGGTTCCGTCCTAGGGATGCTGCTGGAGGCGGCGTATCTGCTGGTCGGTCTGATCGTCGTTGTTTTTTGGGCAATAAGCAATCAATCATCGATAGCGAAGCTATATGAACTTTCGGGCATGCAGAACGGGTCTCGTATTCTTACCACGATCAGTATGCTCGCATGGCTTCCAAATCTGATGATTTGGGCTGTCTCATGGACTTTCGGCGCCGGCTTCTCAATCGGCGATTTAGCCGAATTCACATTATGGACCGGGCAGGGCGACGGGCTCCCCGCCTTGCCGCTTTTCGGTATGATGCCACAGGCGGTTGAGACGGATTGGGTGAGAATCGCGCTGATGTGCATACCATTGGCATCCGCTTTTGCTACCGGCATGGTCGTCATGTTGTTTAATAAGGGATTCCATATCAGAGTAGGTGAATCAGGACGGAACATCGACGTCAAACGCGTTGTGCTGAGTTTTGCCTATCCGATTGCTGCTTTTTCGATTACCAGCGCCGTCGTGTCCGTGGCTTCCAGCTTGCTGTTCGCCTTGGGAAACGGAGGCTTGGGATCGAAACATCTTGCGCACGTCGGCGTAGACGTGATCGCGTCAACCCGTAAGGTGGGACAACCCACCGCCATGGGTTTGTTCTCCGCATGGCTGCTGACTTTGGTGGCCGTGAGCATATTTTTCGCCATACGCTGGATGATGAAGCGTATACGCGAACGTGGAAAGAGGGAGACCGCTCCCGAATCCACGGAAAACAGCCGTGAGGAAACACGTGCGCTTCGCACGGTCGCCTCGAACAACAATAACAAGGAGGATCAGGGTGACAACAACGAATCGACCGATACGACGGGCTCTGGTATCAGTCTTCCATAAGGAAGGCATCGAGGTGCTTGCCGAAGCGTTCATCAAGGCGGGCACCGAGGTGGTTTCCACCGGTTCCACCGCGAAGCGTCTGGCTGAGCTGGGTGTCAAAGTGACCGAGGTCTCCGAAGTCACTGGTTTCCCGGAATGCCTTGATGGCCGCGTCAAGACCCTTGACCCGCATATCCATGCCGGTATCCTCGCCGACATGACCAACCCCGACCATGCCTCCCAGCTCGAGAAGTTTGGCATCAAGCCGTTCGATCTGGTGGTCGTCAATCTGTATCCGTTCGCCGACACGGTCCGCTCCGGAGCTGACGAAGCCGCCACCATCGAAAAGATCGATATCGGCGGTCCGTCCATGGTGCGTGGCGCAGCCAAGAACAGCGCCACCGTCGCCATCATCACCGATCCGAACGATTATGCACTCGTCGCCTCCCGCATCGAGAACGGCGAGGGCTTCTCCCTTGATGAGCGTCGCTGGCTCGCAGGAAAGGCGTTCGCCCATACGGCCGCCTACGACGCCACCATCAACGAGTGGACCGCGAAGCATTGGCCGAAGCCGGCGTCCATCGAACAGCCGGTTTCCGAAGGCGAGACCGAAGTGAATGAGGCCAAGTTCCCAGCCACGTTCACCCGTACGTGGGACCGCGCGCACGTGCTGCGTTACGGCGAGAACCCTCACCAGCAGGCTTCGCTGTATCTGGATCCGCTCAACCAGAACGGCTTCGCACACGCCGAACAGCTTGGCGGTAAGCCGATGAGCTACAACAATTACGTCGATGCCGACGCCGCATGGCGTGCCGTGTGGGATTTCGCGCCTCAGATCGCCGTCGCAGTGGTCAAGCACAACAATCCATGCGGTCTGGCCATTGGCGCTACCGTGGCAGAGGCGCACAAGAAGGCGCACGCATGCGATCCGATGAGCGCCTATGGCGGTGTGATTGCTGCGAACAGCAAGGTCACCATGGAAATGGCCGAAAGTGTTCGTCCAATCTTCACCGAAGTCATCGTCGCGCCCGATTACGACGCCGATGCGCTTGAATTGCTCCAGACCAAGAAGAAGAACCTGCGTATCCTGAAGGTGTCTGAGCCTCCGAAGAACAAGACCCAGTTCCGTCAGATTGACGGCGGTCTGCTCGTGCAGTCCACCGATCTGATTGACGCTCCAGGCGACGATCCGAACGCGTGGAAGCTGGTTTCCGGCGAGCCGGCCGACGCTGAAACCGTCAGGGATCTGGTGTTCGCATGGCGTGCCATCCGTTGCGTCAAATCCAACGCCATACTTATCGCTCACGATCAGGCAACCGTAGGCATCGGCATGGGCCAGGTCAATCGTGTGGATTCCGCCAATCTGTCCGTCGAGCGTGCCAACACGCTGGCTGACGGAGCCAACCGCACCAAGGGAGCGGTGGCCGCGTCCGACGCGTTCTTCCCGTTCGCCGACGGTGCCGAGATTCTGATCAACGCCGGTGTCAAGGCCATCGTCCAGCCTGGTGGGTCCATTCGTGATGAGGAAGTGTTCGAGGCGGCCCGCAAGGCCGGCGTCACCATGTATGTGACCGGTACCCGACACTTCTTCCACTGAGTTCAGTGGAAGCGTCGACCGGCAAGCTGGGAGCGTTGCGGCGCGATAAATGACGTGGCGTCCGAAACCAATGGGGGGTTTAGGGCGCCACGTTTTATTATTATGATTGCGTTCCGTGCGCGGACGCGCGTTGACATATAGCGAAAGGCCTGCGATATGAGTCATCCCTACGTTTCCGAAGACCATGAAGGCAAGCCGTGGTTTGAATGGATCGTTGCGGCAATGGTGGTTATAGCCACAGTGCTTGCGGTCTTAGGCCATGTAAAAGCCGCCACCACGGTAATCGCGGTGACGGCCATCATAACAGGACTAATCAGACTCGTAATGCGCGAGCGTAGTCCTTGGAAAGTCCGTTCAGTTGGCTTCGACGCTTTCATCGGCATCGGTCTGGGCGTCGGACTGTTCATCCTGCTCGCCCTCGTGCCCGTCGGCATCGTCTGACGCGTCGTCGGCTATGGCCTCCAGCGTTTCGGAATCCTGCTCGGCTTCCGAAACGTTTTTCTTGGTGCCGATCATGGACGCGACTATGGCCACAAGCGAGACGATGGCGGCTGCGAGAATCGGGCAGATCCAGAACACCCACAGCTGCTGCAGAGGCTCTTGGGAAAGGCCCTGATTCTGGGCGAAGATGGCGATGCCAGTGGCACGAGCCGGATTCAGAGCTGCGCCTGTTACCGGATAGGAGATTGCGGCGCCGACACCGTAGGCGAGACCCATGGCGATGGCATGGCTGGTATTGGTCTTTCCGGATTCACTGGTGGTGTTGAGCGCGGTGGCGACGATGATGATGCCCGCGACGAGTTCAACGGCGATGGCCAGAGTGATGCTGAAGGACACGCCATAGTTGCCGAGCGTGGCATAGGAGACGGAATTCTTGTCAAAACCGTTAATGACCGGCGTCAGCCAGATTTTCAGCGTTACCTGCTCGGATGTCGGCAGCAGGAAGCGGATGGCGGCGCCTGCGCCGATACCACCCAGCACCTGAGCGATAATATAGAGCACTCCGTCAAGCACATGGGTTTTGCCGGACAGCATCGCCGCAACGGAGACCGCCGGATTGAACTGGGCGCCGGAAATCGTGCCGAATATCAGGGTGGCGGCGGCGTACACCAAACCTGTCAGCAGGGCGATGAACGCCATATTCACGCCGTAGATCGCGGAACCAAGCGTGCAAATCGAGTAGATGGCGAAGCAGATGATGAAGCTTCCCACCAGCTCCGCGCCTATGCGAAGGGCCAGTGGCTTGCTCTGTTCTTCCTCTGTTACGGACGTTGCTTCAACAGCAGTCATAGTCTTTCCTCTGTCATATAGTGGACAAGTTGCGGTTTTTATGAAAGCCGCCAAACGACTGCCATACTACCAGCAGTCCCTGTAAGTATTATCCGGCCACGTTGGGAGAACGATGCCAAACGCATATTCTCGCGCCGCCAAGGCGCACAATCATGACAATGAAGGCATTCGCCTGCAGAAACTTCTCGCTCAGGCGGGCTTCGGCTCGCGCCGTAAATGCGAGGAAATCATCACCGATGGTCGCGTTGAGATCGATGGCGAGCTGATTACCGAACTTGGCACCCGAGTCGATCCGAAACGTCAGGAGGTCCGTGTCGACGGTTCTCGCGTGCGCGTGAACCCGAACCATGTCACGCTTGCGTTGAACAAGCCGAAACGCGTGCTGAGCGCCATGGAGGATCCCAAGGGACGCTACACTTTGCGCGACATCGTCGGAGACAAGTACGAGCGTATTTTCCACATGGGCCGTCTGGATTATGATTCGGAAGGCCTAATCCTCATGACGAACGACGGCGAACTGAGCCAGCACGTCATGCACCCCAAATATGAGGTCGAAAAGACCTACATCGCCACGCTGGAAGGACGCATCAGCGGTCAGGTGTGCCGCAGGCTCGTCACCACGGGCGTGAAGCTCGACGATGGGTGGATCAAACTCGACCGCTGCGCTATTCTCGACTCCAGCCGCGAAAGCACGTTGGTCAAGGTCGTGCTGCATTCGGGCAAGAACCGCATCGTGCGCCGTATTTTCGGCTCGATCGGTTTTCCCGTCAAGCGTTTGGTACGCACGCAGATCGGTCCGATCAAACTCGGCGACCTGAAAAGCGGCACGTATCGCGTGTTGTCGCAGGCTGAGGTCCGTTCTCTATCCAAGGCGGTGGGACTGTGATCCGTGTAGCTATTGATGGGCCTGCGGGCGTCGGCAAATCATCCACGTCCAAGGCACTGGCCAAATATTATGGTTTCGCATACCTCGACACAGGCGCGATGTACCGTGCCTGCGCCTGGTGGTGCATGCACAAAGGCATCGATTTGGATGCCGAAACCATCGATGAGCAGCTCGTCACCGAAACCGTCGGCGAATTCTTCACCGACGGCCATTTCGACATCAGCGTCGATCCGGACGATCCGAAGGTGTACGCCGATGGCGAGGACATCAGCGAGGCCATCCGTTCTTCCGAGGTCTCTTCGCACGTGTCCAAGGTGTCCAACATCATCCCCGTGCGTCACGTGTTGATCGCCGCGCAACGTGCCTACATCGCACGAGAGGCTTCGGTCGATTCCTTCTCCGAAGGCGCCGGTATTGTTGCTGAGGGCCGTGATATCACCACCGTCGTCGCTCCCGACGCCGAAGTGCGCATCCTGCTTACCGCGCGTGAAGAGGTCCGTCAGGCCCGACGTAGCGGACAGGCCGTCTCGGGTGTGGGTGCGGAGAATGTCGCGGCACGCGACAAGGCCGATTCGAAAGTCACCAACTTCACATCCGCCGCGGAAGGCGTGTTGACCGTCGACAACTCCGATCTCAACTTCGGCGAGACCCTTGACGTGCTCGTCCGTATCGTTGACGACGCCATCGAGGAACAGGAATACCGCCAGTACGTTTCCAACCTCGAAGGCTATGAGCTGGATGAAGGCGATGAGGAGCTGATCGATGGAACGGCGTTCTCTGGTGGCGAAAGCAAGAATGGTCCGAAACCGGTCGGCGTACTTGCCGTGGTCGGACGTCCGAACGTCGGCAAATCCACTCTGGTGAACCGTATTCTCGGCCGTCGCGCAGCCGTGGTGGAGGACACCCCCGGCGTGACTCGCGACCGTGTGAGCTACGACGCCGAATGGTGCGGCACCGATTTCAAACTGGTCGACACGGGCGGCTGGGAAGCCGACGTGGAAGGCATCGAATCCGCCATCGCATCCCAAGCGCAAATCGCCGTGCAGCTTGCCGATGCCGTGATTCTCGTGGTGGACGGTCTGGTCGGTCTCACCGACACGGACGAACGCATCGTCAAAATGCTCCGTGCCGCCGGCAAGCCGGTGACGCTTGCGGTGAACAAGGTCGATGATCGCGAAAGCGAATACCTGACCGCCGAATTCTGGAAGATGGGTCTGGGTGAGCCGTATGGCATTTCCGCCATGCACGGTCGTGGCATCGGCGAACTGCTTGACGCCGCACTCGACTCGTTGAAGAAAGCGGAAAGGACATCCGGCTTCCTTACGCCGTCGCATCTGCGCCGCGTGGCTCTGGTCGGACGTCCGAACGTCGGCAAATCCTCCCTGCTCAATCAGCTGGCCCACGAGGAACGCACCGTCGTCAACGATCTTGCGGGCACCACGCGAGATCCGGTCGATGAGGTCGTCACCGTCGATGGCGAGGATTGGCTGTTCATCGATACCGCAGGTATCAAACGTCGTCTGCACAAGCTGTCCGGCGCGGAATACTTCTCCTCGTTGCGTACGCAGGCCGCGATCGAACGTTCCGAGCTTGCCTTGGTGCTGTTCGATGCCTCCCAGCCGATTTCCGACCAAGACCTGAAGGTCATGAGCCAGGCCGTGGACGCGGGCCGTTGCATCGTGCTTGTGTTCAACAAGTGGGACCTGATGGACGAGTTCGACCGTCAGCGTATGGAACGCCTGTGGAAGACCGAGTTCAATCGCGTCACTTGGGCTCAGCGCGTCAATCTGTCGGCAAAGACCGGATGGCACACCAATCGTTTGGCCAATGCCATGCGTGGCGCCTTGGCATCATGGGACAAGCGCATCCCCACCGGCAAACTCAACGCGTTCCTTGGCAAGATCCAAGCTGCCCACCCGCATCCGCTGCGTGGCGGCAAGCAGCCGCGAATCCTGTTCGCGACGCAGGCGTCCACCAGACCGCCGCGCTTCGTGATCTTCGCCACCGGCTTCTTGGAGCATGGCTATCGCCGCTACATCGAACGGTGTCTGCGCGAGGAATTCGGCTTCGAAGGATCGCCGATTCAGATTTCGGTGAATGTCCGTGAGAAGAAGAAACGCAAGTAACCACCGGAACTGTTAGAAGATGGGCGTGCGCCTGGTTCAGACCATGGCGCACGCCCATCTGCCTTATTGAATCTGGATTATTGTCGGCTTTTGCTTTCCTTTACGCACAGCTTAGGCCGACAGCGTCAGAACAGAGGATGTTCATCCTGGTTGCGTGTTCTGAGATACCCCGTTATGGCTCTGCGCGCGAGCGAGCTTAATGAAATGCCGTCCTGCTTGGCCTTGGCCCGCGCCTTATGGCCTACGGCGTAGGGGAGTTTGATCTTCCATTCGTCACCAAGCTGTTTGCGCCCGTCGCTGTTCTTTGGCATGCGCCCGATGCCGACCGCGTCTGAACAGCCATCGGAATCGTCGGACAAGAGTGCCCTGCGGGTCAATTCGGTAAGCGTGATGCCATCATGCCGAGCGCGTTCGCGGGCTTCCAAGCCAAGCTCGCGGGGCAATCGAATCTTCCATTCATCTTCGGGAAGCGTTGAATCGAACACATGGGCGAATTCGTCGACGTCATCGAACTGTGGCTGCGTGTCGTTCTGCTGCAAACCGAATCACCTCTCTGAACCCATGCGTTAATCGCATTAAACGGCAAGAAACATGAAAAATATCGCAGGCTACATATTTGCATGCGCTCAAGACCGTCCTGACGTCCGGCTTCCGGCTCCGATAGATGCCATTCTGAGGGGCTGTATGCCGCAGTTCACTGCCCAAACCTGCCCAAACATAACGAAAAACCCGCCGTTTCGATGCCGTGGAAAACGGCGGAACGACGGGCTTTCTTGGTCGGACCAGCGGGATTTGAACCCGCGACCCCTTGTTAGTTCGAGGGGTTGATTCGTTGGTTTTCGCGGGCTTCGTTGATTGCATTTTTGTTGCAATTACGCCGTTTTCGTGACATTCGCAGGATTCGTTGATTGCCGCCGATTTCGCTGTTCTCAGGGGTCATCGTGTCTGAATCGTGTCTGAGCTACAAACACGATGACGAGCACCATCAATCGGCTAAAGCGACAAGATGACTGAGGAACACCTACACGTATCAATATGTTCCTTCCATCTTGACGTACATGGATATTTCGTCATCGTTATACGAAATCAAGCCATCAGGGTCCCACTCGTCTTCGGTGACGGTATCAGTTACATCCTCACCTGTTTCGATGTCAATTAAACTAACCTCAAGACCGGCATCTCTCCAGTTGTCTCGTAGTAGTGCGGGATCGCTAAAGCTATCGCTTGCAGCTTGTTCTTCTGCATACTCATAACTTGGACGAGACTCGTGCTGTGATGATTCCAAAGCGGGCGCGATGTATTTGTCGTAATTGCCCCCGCCAGGCAAAAAAGTGAAAGGCATAATTACTAGCCAAAAAAGGAAAGGAACACCAAACAGAAGAAGCCATGGCGCTAACGCCTCGATGAGCCCATCTATGATTCGCGACCCGATAGACGATTGCTTATTTTCATAGATGACGGGCGACGTCCCTTCAGAGTCAGTCACATACGATTCATCATAGTCGAATGAGGATCCGCCGGAATACGAGTAGGAGGAGCCGTTGCGGGTAGTGTTCTTCGTTGATCTTTTATATGGGGCACGCGAATAGGTACTTTTGGTTGCAGACGTACCCGCCTTGCGTTTCTTCAGATTATCGCTATCCAAAGAACGTATTGCCGTTGAAATTGGATTATGCACTGCGGTGCTAACCGATCGGACTTTGTAAGATGCTGTACGAACGGATTTGGGCACAACCGCCTTACGGACTGTCCTTCTTACAGGCCTCGTAGCTGTATGGATAGGGTGTCGGACAGCATTCTTTACCTTGAAAGCTTTTCGGATAGCTCCCATGCGTCACCTCTTGTCGGTCCTGCTCAACTCACCAGTTCTATGGTACTGACTAGACGGCCCATAATAATGCCACTCGCAGTGGGTTGCGCATCAACTGGGACAGCAAGGTGATGCGCAACAATCAGTCTAGCTTTAATAAGATTCGGGGTCTCGTATATCGACTTCGCGAACCTCGCCATAAATGGCGGCGATGTCGTTGAGGTTGATGCGGAACTGGCTGCGGGCGTGCGGCGTCCACCTACCATCGGTAAGGGTGGCTTTGTCTCCAGGGTCATAGACCGCCTTGCCGTCCTTGAACGCTTGGAGGAACAGGCCAAAGCTGGTGGAGATGCCGAGAGTAACGAGCGGTCCGAACTCGACCGAGGTGTTGCCGTCGTTGTCCTCGCGCAGGTAAGGCACATATGCTGCGCGATTGTGCTTGCGTTGCCAGTGTCCAAGCAGCTTCAGATACGACCATCCGGCGGCAAGGGTCCGCGTGCCCTTTTCATACAGGGCGATCATGCCGTTGGGGTCGAAATGCTTCGCATCAGTGAAACCCTCCAGCACCAGTTCGAGCTTTGCGCTTGGCTTGTCCTCGCCCTCACGCTGAATGTCGCCGGAGGTGAAGTAGTAGCTGGTCGGATTGCCGTCCTCGTCGGTGGTGTGCACGTGCCCATACTTGAGCACGAAATCCACCGTGGACAGACGGCCCGTCTCAGGGAGATCGGGCTGCGGGGTGAAGAGCGTGACTTTATGGTTGTAGCGACGATCCAAGGACTTTTGCTTGATGGCTTTGAGCTCCCAGATGTCGAAGTCCGGGCCGGGAATGGCGTTCTCTCCCACGCCGAGTTCAGCCTCCAACGTGAAGCCAGACGCGTTCTGTGCGGTATAAGGCTTGTCGATGGTGCCATCGTTGCGCAGACGCCACGGAACAATCTTGTGGCCGACGATGTTCATCAATGCCTGTTCAAGTACGGAGAACTCGTCCTGCTGACGCTGCGACTGATAAACAATCGGGCACAGATGTCCAGCCTCGAAGGTCTCCATGCCAAGCACGTACTGTGCTGCCGGGGATTCGGCGCCGACTACGAGCGCCACCACGCGGACGACCTCGCCGGAAGCGTTCTTCACCGGGCCAAGGAACAGGCATCGATTGACCTCATGGCCACGCTTCGATTCGTTCAGAAGCTCCGATGGAGCTTCTGAACATCCCTGAAGGAACCCCGAAAAACGTACTTCCGGGTATTGCGGGTAGTAACAGAGTTTCGCGTTGGGGGCATCGAACTGACCGTTCGGTGTGACCCACTGCCATGTCACGGGAATCTGAATGACCGGATTACCAGCCTTCCGTTTCTGCGATTTAGCCGGGGTATATGACGGTTCCCCCAACGGGAAAAAGGACAAATCCGATGGATCGTTAGCCAACCATATCTGCTGTTTCGAGTTGTTGTTCGCAACAAGTCGTTTGACCCAAATGCTACTTGCACCAGCGTTGGTGAGCAGTTCGTTGACTCGGCTGATGTCGGCCGTGTCATACCATTGACGGGCTTCATTGACGTGGGTATCGCACATGCAACCACGATACCCACGAACAACGGACAATCATCGGCACGACACCGGCATTTCAGGGTTAGTTCTCGCCGGCTCCGGCGACCGCCAGCTCTCGGGCCTTCTGGATCTCATCCGCGGACTTCTCCGCATCATCCAGAATCACGCCTTGGTCGCCTTCAGCCATGACCTTGAGGATGTGGGGGCGCATGATTCGCGCGACCTCGGCGATGGCGGGTACTACCACGCTATTGCCGAACTGGCGGTAGGCCTGCGTGTCCGACACTGGGATGCGGAAGTCGTCCGGGTATCCCATGAGTCGGGCACACTCGCGAGGAGTCAGACGGCGAGGACGCTCCCCCTCTTGAGCGACGAGGATTTCGCTGCCGTCCTTGTGGTAGCGGGCGGACAGAGTACGCGAGACCATGTCCGGGGTAACGAGCCCGTAGCCGAAACCATGGCCCAAGGCCTCGTGCTTCTTCCGGTAGTCCTGAAGATACTGCCACAGACGCGGGGTGAGTGTGTACTTGTCCTGCACTTTGTTGTGCTCGAAGTCGAAGTACTTGTCACCGTCCCACGGCAGATAGGGCTCGGTGCCGTCGGTCTTGTGAAGGATGTCGGCGAGCACCGGCTGATGGTCGGGGAACCTGAGGTCGTCCCACGTGAAGTCGGTCTTGGATCGGAAGCCGACGATGTAGATACGCTCGCGGTGCTGGGGCACGAAGTGCTGGCCGTCCACGACCTTCCAGTGCACCTCGTAGCCGAGCTCGTTCTGCAGAGCGTCGAGGATAACCTTGAACGTACGGCCCCTGTCGTGGCTGGTGAGGTTCTTCACGTTCTCCAGCAGGAACGCGGCGGGACGTTTGGCGGCGATGATGCGCGCCACGTCGAAGAACAGGGTGCCCTGCGTTTTGTCACGGAACCCGGTCTCCCGGCCAAGGCTGCGTTTTTTCGAGACGCCGGCGAGGCTGAACGGCTGGCACGGGAAGCCGGCGAGCACCACGTCACAGTCCGGGATGTCGTTGGCGTCCACCTGCGTGATGTCGCCGGCCATGGTCTCGGCGAACCCATAGTTGGTGCGATAGGTGCGCGTGGAGAACTCGTTCCACTCGCTGGAGAACACGGCATGTCCGCCGGCCGAAGCGAAACCGCGACGGATGCCGCCGATTCCGGCGAACAGGTCGATGGTGTGGAAGTCGGTGCCGGTTTCGTGCGTGGTGCCGTAGTACAGTTCCTGCAATGCGGGAACGTAGACGGGCTTGCATTGAACCTTGCCCGTCTCCCAGCGTTCCACGGTGGACGTGGACAGGCCGAGCGATTCGGCCAGCTGGCGTCGGGTCATGCTTTCACGCAGCTTGGCGATAAGCTCGTCGGCGTCATCGATGGTGTTCTGTGGCATTGCATTACTCATAGGGACGAATGTATTTCATAATGACGACAAAAGTTCCCTTTTGTGTCGTACATATGTTTCAAGCATGGACAACCGTCTGCCTTGATGGATAAATAATGGCTACTTGACGGATATATATCTGAAATGTAGTATTTGAGTTATGGCTGAAACGAAGAATGAACGCTTCCGACGGCTCGCGGAAAGCCGTGGTAACAGGCTAATCAGAGAAATACAGATTCTGGGAAACCTGTCGAACCGGAAGAACTACGAGTACACGCCCGAAGAAGTCTCGGCCCTGTTCGGCCCCATTGAGGACGAGCTGGCTAAGACGAAGGGGCTTTTCGACGAGGACAAGCCTGCGGGCGGAAAGGTGAGGTTGTCATGAACGACAGCGAATATGGGTTCCTATTCAAACCGAACGGGAACGAGGAACAAGGGCCGTCGAACTCCGGCGAGGAGATCTTCAGTGACGACACAATAGCCCAAGCCCTCGCCCGTGAACTCGGCCAGAACTCACTTGACGCGATTGCCAAAGATGACGCATGGCCCGTGACGATGGTCTTCGAGCTCCACCGCATGAAGGTGGAGGACATCCCCGATGTGAACAACCTCAGGCGGCACCTGCGGGCGGCGCTGGGCCGATACCCTGACAGCCCAAGATTGCAAGAGGCGGTCAAGACGCTTGACGGCGAGTGCATTGACGTGCTGCGTGTGGGCGACTATGGCACAAAGGGGCTGTCAGGCAGCGAATCCATCGCCGACAGCGGCTCCGTGCTCACGGCGCTGACTCGCGGCTCCGGTGTGAGCGTCGGCAAGACCGACGCAGGTGGCTCGTTCGGCATCGGCAAGTCGGTCGGCATTCTGTCGTCCCTCGTGCGCACCGAATTCTGGACCACCCGTACCCCCGATTCCGACGAGACCGTGTTCGCCGGCTGCACGCAACTGACCACGCATCAGGTCCCCGGATCCGACGACCCCCGCCAGCTGCTAGGCCCCATGGGCACCTACACGCTGCTCTCCGATATGCAGGACTACCGCTACCTGCGCGACCCCGCACCGCTGGGACCCTTCTCACAGAGAACCGAACCTGGCACGGATGTGTACATCATCGGCTACTCGGCCGCGGGAGACGATCCGAGACTCGAGCAAATCAGGGACGCGATGATCGACAACTTCATGGCGGCTATCATGCGCGGGCACCTCGTGGTCGACGGCGTCACCGACAAGGGACGCGGATGGCATCTCGATTCGGGCAGTCTCAAGCGCGTCATCGACTCGATCCCGGATCCGGAGCGCAGGACCGTCATGCAGGCGTTCCACAACGCACTCCTACAGCCCCCTGTCGTCAGGAACGACTCCCGGCTCGGGGAAATGAAACTGTACATCAACATCGACGACTCGCTGCCACGCAAGCTGAACACCATCGTCATGCGCAAGCCTTTGATGAAGGTGCGCGCCTACACCAACACCTCCATCACCGCCAAGTACGCGGCCGTGCTGGAATGCTCCTCGCCGCAAGGCAACCGCATCCTCAGAGGCATGGAGCCGGTGCGTCACGACGACTGGCAGGCGGCGCGCGACAAGCAGAACGGCAAGGCCGTGCTCCGTTCCATCAAGAAGTTCATCCTCGAGGAGCTGCGCAAACGTGTCCGTCGCGAGCTCGGCGACGAAATCACCATCAAGGGCCTCAATACCCTCCTGCCGTCCGAACTCCAAATCGACGGCAATCCCGACCGCCACGGCGTCCGCGCCTCCAACGGGCCGGGCAGCGAACGCGAGTCCGCCTCATTGCAGGGCCGTGAGACCACGCCCGAACCGGTCGCCAACACCGGCGGCAAGTCGGTGAACATCACCCTGACCAAACCCGCGGTCACCGACGAGGACGGTAGCCCCGCATCCACCGGGCGTCAGCGCGGTGGACAGGCCAAGCGCGGCAAGCACGTCGCAGGCATCCCGGCCACGGGACGGTCCGACGACGGGGCCTCCGCCATCGACGGGAGCAATCTGTCCATGCGCTACTGGTACGACGCGAAAAGCGGCGACTACATCCTCGTGCTGCGCTCGAGGAGCGGCGATACGGAAAAGGGAGCGCTCCGGCTCACGGCCGCGCTCGACGGCACATTCGGCAACTACACGCCGCCCATCGAGACGGCGGTGGACATCAGCGGCGCGACCCCACGCCCGCTCGACGTCAAGGAAGGAAGCATTTCCACCGTGAAAGTGACAAGCAAACGCCCCACCAAGCTGCGGGTGCATATCAAGGGCGGCATCCGTCTTCAACTGGGGGTGAAGTGACATGGCCACGGCATCATTCCCAATCCCTGTGCTCGGCAACGGACAAGGAGAGGAACGCGACGTCACCTCCGAGTGGCGCGTCGGCAACTTCACCTTCGCATCCGGCACCGAGGATGTCACCATTCATTTTCGAGTCTTCCATGACGACCCCGATCTGAAGCGCCTCCTCGACAACGGGGACGCCCGGATCATGGCGAGGTGGAAATGCTCGTCCACGATCTCCTCCGGCTATCTGGACCTGATCAGGGACACCCCGCACGCGGACGGCGCCACATACGTTTCGTCCCTCGACCAAAGGACCGTTCTCGGACCCGTCGTCGTGAGCGTTTTCGCCGTCGCCGTACGTCCCGTCCCGGACTTCCGTTGGTCCCGCCAGCACGAGGACTATGGCGACGAGACGTTCGACGTACGTACTGGTGACCTGCTGAGCGTCCCCACGGACTTCACGTTCGACCCGGCCAAGCTCTACGATCCGCAGAACCCGCCTCTCAACTCGATCTTCAAGATCGTCAAGAGCGACCAGCCGCGGGCGAAGGGCATCTCGGCCAAGTACTTCGAGGACAGCCAGATCATCATCACCCTGTCCAAGGAGCTATTCGACCAGATGCAGCTAATTGAATCCGCGAACCTCAAACTCACGGCCATCGTCCTGCCTGTCCTCGTTGATGCCATCGACTTCATCCGAGCCAACGAGGGCCAGGGCGAGGACGAGGACGTCATGGACCGCCAATGGTGCAGGACCATCAAACGACTCATGGAGGCGAACGGACTGAACGACGACCTTCGACCTCTCGAAATCGCCCAGAAGCTGCTCGCCAACCCCATTGACGGATACGCCACTGAAGTGGCAGCCCAGCAGGAGAACGAGGAGGTACAGGCATGAACGACCTGACATGCAACAAGCAGTTCAAACGCGACACCGTCACCCTGATTCTGACCAAGCTGGACGACGCCGCCACACCCGGAGACTTCCTCGCCCAGATCGACGAATTGGCCGTCGACCCCGACCAGCTGCTCGACAGGGATCCGATCGATCTCGAGGAACCACTGTCCACGAAACGACCTGACTCAGTCAACGCGGAAATCCTCTTCGAGGCCGTCGGCCAGATTGACCGCGTTAATGCCGCACTGCCGGGACTCTGGACCTACATGGCATTCAGCACCTGCCGCCAGTACATGACCGACCGCTGGCCGCTCGACGGCGTACGCAACTGGAAGAACAGGGTGAAACAACGCTGGATTCTGCCGACCACTCCCAGCCGCGGACGACTGATTCGACATGGCATCGCCCGACTGTGGTGGGCCGCCGAACTCACCTACGACGGTTCGCTCGCCCATACATTGAGCAAAGCCGACGACGACCCGTACGCATACACGAAATGGGTGTTCGCGGTCGAAAACCGACTGCTGCAGCTGTTCGATCGCTCCGTAGGCGAGAATCCGGACGTCATGTGGGCCGTCATGGACTCCATGCAGCACGGAGACGACTCCAAATCCTCCGATGCCATCGCCGACGTGGGTCGCGACGTACTGCTCGAAATGTCCACCAGACAACTTGGTCTGCTGAATCCGATGGAACTTGAGTCTGTCATCAACGCAATCCGAGGACAGAATGGCACTGCGCAGTAAAAAACAGGCCGTCGTTTCCTCCCAATTCCCAATAGGAAAAGGGTGGAAGCGACGGCCGTGTTCGTCATATCTGGATTTCGCGTCTCAGCATCATTCCTGAGGCTCATCCTTGCTGAGTTTGCCGCTGAACGCCTGATTCACCAGCGTGTAGACGGCTTGGGCGACGCCGATAACGCCGGTGAGGACGATGCCCCACCCGTAGCCGTGGAAGCCGTTGGTGGCGGCGATAGCGATCACGCCGAGCAGGACGCTCACGCCGAGACTGGTCAGGCCCACGTAGTCGGCGGGGATGTACTTCTTGAACGCTTGCACCAAGGCTGGCGCGATGAGGGCGACGATGCCGGCGGCGAGGGTGGTTGCTGCGGAAATATCCATGAGTGTTCTCCTTAGGTTGGTTGGTCGTAGGTATGGGAACTGCGGCCTTCGGCATGGTGCCGAAGGCCGCAAACGCAAACGGACGGCGGCATGCTCAGTAGTGCAGCTGCTGTCCGGGATAGATGAGGTTCGGGTTCCTCAGGTTGTTGAGCTGGGCGACGCGCTGCCAGCCGGATGCGCCGAAGATGCCGCTCAATGTCTCTCCACTCTTCACGACGTGGATCCGCGTGCCGGTCGCACCTGTGCTCACGGTCGGCGTGCTGTTGCCGCGGTAGACCACGGTCTGGCCGGGCCAGATGCGGTTGATGTTGCCCGAGGGCACGCTCCACGCGGTCACGGGCCACAGCCCGGTGCGCGCGGCAATCCCGCTGATGGTGTCGCCGGAACGCACCACCACGCTGTAGCCGGCACCCGCGTCATCCGGCACGGCGCCGGCGGATTGTTCTCGCTGCAGGATCCATGCGGGGCCCGCGGCATCGACCCGGATGGCGAATACCTCGCCGTTCACGAATGCCATCGGGCTCCAATCAGCGTGAAGCCGTTCAAACCGCCAAGACGGCGGCCGGCGGAACGCTGGAACCCGAATATCCGTCTGTCGGACAAAGAGGTCCGACTGTTCACCCGACTTTGGAGGCGACCATTATGAGCATCATCCAACCCAAACGCCACGCCAGGTCCCGGCCGCGCGCCGTTCCCGTGCCGGAGACCACGCACCACCGGCTGCGCCGCGTCTACCCGGCGGCCATCCAGTTCCTGCGCCAGCCCGCCGTGACGAGCGGGTTCGGCACCGCGGCCGGCGAGACGCGCGAATGCACGTGCGGCTACAAGACCCGCAGTCCCCAACGGTTCCTCAACCATCTCGAAGAGAAAGCCATCATCATGCCCGTAGCATCCTTCCAAGCGCCCCGCCCGTTGATGACGCATCGTCTCGTGGACACCGCCAAGCGGGGCAAGGTGTTCATCTGCTCGTGCGGCCACGACTTCACGTCGCTGAGTCTCATGCAGGAGCACATCCGCTACGCCGACAAGATCGAGGTGAACGGCCATGAGTGAGCAGCATCTCATCGTCACTGAGTACGACGGCCGGTTCCACTGGTGGTGCTCATGCGGTTGGGACACCGGTAGCCGCGTCCAGCTCCACCAGCATCTCGGCAGCGTGAAAGGGGTAAGGCCATGACCCGATACTGCGCGAACCTTGACGGCAAGCATGCGGGCGGGCTCAACGTGTGTGCCTCGTGCGCCCGGAAGTTCCGCGAGGCGTTGGGCTCGATAGCCGTGGATACGCCCGCCTTGCTGCTGATTGCGGCACGTCAGGCCGGCACCGGCGACAACGACCGTACCGGCGTACGCAGCAGGTCGGCGCACGCGCCGCTGCTGATACGCGAACAGGCGTGGGAACTCTACTGCCAAGCGGAGGAACTGATACGGCTCGCGGCACTCCAGTGCGGTTGCCCGCCGGCAACGCGCAGGACGGCCAGCGTGCCTGAGCTCGTGCGCGGCATCCTCAAGGACGACAAGCTACTGCTCACGGCATCGGACGCGCGAGAATGGTGGAGGGACGTCGTGGACGTGGCCGGCAAGGTGAACCGCATGGTGGATCCACCGGCCACGCGGGTGGCGTTCGGCGCGTGCCCGTTCTGCAAGCACGGAGTCGTCTGGGGTGTGCCGCGCGCTCACATGGGCGAATGCCGTTCCTGCGGCGCGCAGGTGAACCGCACCTACGTCGCCGACCGGCTGCTCGACAAGCTCGCCAAGTCGGAGAAGAAGGGCACGCCCAAGCAGCTGAGCCGTGAATGCGCCAAGGCCGGCATCCGACTGCCGGCAGCGACCATCCGCACTTGGATCCACCAGAAACGACTCACGCCCGACCAACACGGCCACGTGACTCTCAGCGGCATCGTGCCGCTGCTACGGCGTCGCGCCCACTAGAATGTCAAACGTCCCGTCCCGGTGTGACGGGACGTTCTGCTGAACACATATGAGGAGTTCGATTATGGGAAGGTGATAACCATGAAGCAAGTATTCCGATTTGAAGGCGAGGAACATCCGCTTGGGGAGTTCCGCGGATGGCTTGCGGCCGATCCGGCGCGTGCACAGAGGATACTGGAAGGATTGCGTCTCATGGATGCGGCCGAGGCCGAGAGACGTTCGCAGGATCCCAACATGCCCGGATACTACACGCGAGGCCGGCACATCGACGTGCTTGTCGAGGCCACAGAGCGGGGTGTCATTCCGAACGACTGGACGATATGCCACACGCGTGAGGAAATAGATGAGCATATGCGCGACATCATCGACGACCCGGAAGGCTACCAGCCGGCGGAGAGCGTCGAGAGCGTGCTGAGCGACATGCTCGGCTGGAAGGAGCTGGAACGTTACGACGCGGATGCCGAGGCATTGGGCATGAGAAACCGCAGTATCTACTGGGATGTCTGCAAGAAGCTGAAGGCGATGCGCAAGGAAGCGGGAGTGAGCCTTGACGAGATGGCCCGACGTACCGGTCTGAGCGCCACGGCCCTCTGGCGTGCCGAAAACGATCTGCACCGCGTGGGGTTGCTTGATTTGCTGCCCGATTATTGCGCGGCGCTTGGCAAGACCTTCGAGATCACCATCAGGGACGCCGATCAGAAGTAGTCCCGAATCGATGAAACGGCCCCGTTCTCCACGATGGGAGAGCGGGGCCGCATTGTGTAGAAGTTGTAATGAGCCGGTGGAATCGGGTAAAAGGAAGTCGCCGGGTGAATCAGCGACACGCCGGCAATATGAGGCGTGTCATGGGGGCATCGTGTCTGGTCGTGTCTGAAAATCGTGTCTGAATCGTGTCTGAGGCGGATAGAAAGAGGGGAGAAGAGAGAAACGAAAAAGCCTGGAATCGTTGAAATTCCGGGCTTTCTGGTCGGACCAGCGGGATTTGAACCCGCGACCCCTTGACCCCCAGTCAAGTGCGCTACCAAACTGCGCTATGGTCCGAACGGTGCGAAAAGCACCGAATATGAAATATAGCATAATCTCTACGGTTTTTCAAACACATCGTGTCGGAAAGCGAGTCGCATCCATTCCGGAGAGTTTGGCTTCGGATATTTGAGGGTTTTCCGGCAATTGCTCCACCGGAAGTTCATGTTGGTTCTGTGTCTAAATGCCCCCGATTTTGGCGGAATGTCGTATTATGGCATAAGCGCATCGAATAACAACGCCCGTTCGAAAGGGAGAGACATTGACTGAGGACGTATTCGAATACTCTGCCGCGAAGATGCGGAAGCACGGAATGACCGACATGGCCATCGCCCAGTTCCGTCGTCTGTACGAGGTCTGGCGCAATGAGGAGGCCAGCAGTTGGATTCGTGAGGACGAGGTCGAACCGCTCGTCAGCGTTCCCAGCTTCCATGACGTGTATGAGACCATCAATCACGACAAGGCCGTTGACGCGTTCGCCAAAACGGCGTTCCTGAAGCTTAACGGCGGTCTTGGCACTTCGATGGGACTCGATTGCGCCAAGTCGCTGCTGCCGGTACGTCGCCACAAGGCACGGCAGATGCGTTTCATCGACATCATCATCGGACAGGTGTTGACCGCGCGGACCAGACTTGGCGTCGATCTGCCATTGACTCTGATGAACTCCTTCCGTACCTCCAAAGACACCATGAAGGTGCTGCAGACCAATAAGAAATTCCATCAGGAAGACATCCCGATGGAAATCATCCAGCATCAGGAGCCGAAGATCAGCGCGGAAACGGGAATGCCCGTCAGCTTCCCGGCCAATCCGGAACTCGAATGGTGCCCGCCGGGCCACGGCGACCTGTTCTCCACCATTTGGGAATCCGGTCTGCTTGACGCGCTTGAGGCGCAGGGGTTCAAATACCTTTTCATCTCCAATTCCGACAACCTGGGCGCGCGTCCCTCCCGTACGCTTGCGCAGCATTTCGAGAATACGGGCGCACCGTTCATGATCGAGGTCGCCAAACGCACCCCAGCCGATCGTAAGGGCGGCCACATCGTGCGAGACAAGGCCACGGGCCGTCTGATGCTGCGTGAGATGAGCCAGGTCCATCCAGACGACAAGGACGACGCGCAGAACATCGACAAGCATCCGTACTTCAACACGAACAGCATTTGGGTGCGTATCGATGCGCTGAAAGCGAAACTCGCATCCTATGACGGCGTGCTTCCCCTTCCGGTAATCCGCAATAAGAAGACGGTCGACCCGACCGATCCGACCAGCGAGCCGGTCATTCAGCTGGAGACCGCCATGGGAGCCGCGGTGTCGCTTTTCGATGGCGCGACCTGCGTATGCGTCGACCGTATGCGTTTCCTGCCGGTGAAGACCACTGACGATTTGTTCATCATGCGGTCCGACCGATTCCATCTGACGGACCAGTACGAGATGGAAGACGGCAGCTACATCTTCCCCGACGTCCATTTGGACGCGCGCTATTACAAGAACATCCACGATTTCGATGCCCGTTTCCCATACGGTGTGCCTTCGCTCGCCGCGGCGAAATCCGTTAATATCGATGGCGATTGGACCTTCGGCAGGGACGTGATGCTGTTTAGCGACGCGCGACTGGAGGATCAAGGCGAACCAAGCTATGTGCCGAATGGCGAATATGTCGGCCCGCAGGGCGTGGAACCGGACGATTGGGTCTAATTTTGGACGGCCATGCAACACGAAAACGATGTTTTTTCGTGAAATAGGCACAAATCGCTTAAAAAACCTCTATCATAGAATGTTGTGTGCGGCTTACGAGGCCAAGCACTTAAAAAGAAACGTTAACGAGACGTGAGGACTAATGGCTGAGGGAAGTAACGGTAGGCGACGTTTTTCCGACAAATGGGGCAAGCATGAGCTTGATGTGTTGGCTGTGCTCTCCTCAGCTTTTCCGCAATGGCTTACCTCACGTCAGATCGCGCAACGTGTGAAGGCGTATGCCGATTCGTACGGAGAGCTCGCCGATCAAGCGGCGAAGGCCGCCTTCGCCAAGCAATTTCAGCGTGACCGCGCCAAGCTCGCCGCCATGGGCATCGCCATCGAATCAAGGCAGCCGGAATATTCCTCCAAGTCAGAAGGGCAGGATTTCGCTTCCTACCGTCTGCAGCTTGGCGATGAGCCGCGCGTGCGTCTGCTGTTCGGCGACGAGGATCTGCCGATTCTTGCCGCTGCGAATTACCTTGCGCGCTCCATGTCGATTTCCTCGGCTCCTGCGCACGAACCCCAGCACGCTTCCCGTACCGCGCCGCGCGTGCCGCAGACGCCGATTCCAGGACTTGGCTTGGATTCCATCGCGCCGGGTCTTGGCACGCAATCCATTCCCGACGAGCTGGTCAAAGTGGTCGATCAGCGACGTTTCGCCGCCACTGTGGATGTTGATGGCGAGCATCTCAATGTCGCCTACGCCGACTCCGATGATCTGGCCATGTTCGTGCTGTCTCATCCGGGTGCGTCCATAGTGAGCCCTCAGGAGGCTGTCGACGCGTTCAACCGCCGGCTGCATGCGGCCACGCAGTTCGTGCCGGCCGATGAATCCACCGGCACCGACAGCTCCACCGTGGTGTCTCCGGAAATCAACCGCAACAGCACTGATGAGGATGATACCGAGGAAGGCAAGGGCCGTCCGAAGAAGAACTCCGCGTTCCAGACCGGTAGTGAGGTCGATCGGCGTCTTCGCCTGATGCTGTTCCTGTCCGCCCACATGGGTGAGGAATACTCTCTTGAAGAACTTGCGGAACGATTCATCGGCAGGCCGAAGTCCGATGACGAATTGAAGAAGTTCGTCAACATCATTCATAAGGACATCAACACGTTGACCACGGTGTCCGATGATGGCGAGATGGCCGGAAGCCAGTTCTTCGATATCGATTGGTCCTTGCTTGACGCGGAAGGCATCGTCTCCGCCACGAATTCGCTGGGGCTTGAACGCCTTGCCGGCATTTCCCAGCAGTACCTGAGCATGCTGACCGCATCGGTGAGCTATCTCGCCCACTCCTCTTTGCTTCCGGACAAGCTGCGTGAGCAGGCGGAATCGCTGTACAGCCGACTGCGCCAGCACGTCAAGCCTGGCGACATGCCGTGGCTGAGCCTGACCGGATACGAGATGGAACCAAGGAACTTCTCCATCGTCAAGAGCGCCATCTCCAAAGGCATGCTGCTCGACATGGAATATACGGACGGTGCGGGCCGTATACAGCGCAAGCTAGTGGCGCCAGACAAGATTTTTGTCGACGAAGGCGTTTACTACGTGGCGGTATGGACCGACGTGTCCAACGCGGCGCCCGCGGACAAGATGAAGTTCGTCAAGACGGATACGACCATCAACAAGGCTACTGGCAAGCCTCGTATCTGGCAGGTGCTTCGCATCTCCCGCATCGAGCATGCGGAGCTGGTCGAACCCACTGAAAAAGTGGACATTCCGGACGTGCCCGCATCCGAACTGCGCAAGTGGAGTTTCGACAATGGCACACCTGCCGTGTTCATAACCAATCAGGACGACCTGTCGTTCATCGACAGCCTGTCGGGAGCCACCGTCGAGAAATGCGGCGAAGGCGAGAAGGTGCATCTGATTGTGTCTTCCGATTCCTGGTATGTCGCGTTCTGCATCGCGCACGCCCGTCATATTACTGCCGTCGCGCCGGAGACGTTGCGCACGATGATCATCGCCCGAGCACAGCATGAGCTGAGCGTCGGCGACCGAGAGAACGAAGACTGACGGGGGAGGCGCTATGCCTTGGTGGATTTGGCTGGTACTCGTCCTGTTCATGCTGACGATGCTGGTCGGCGGCGGCGCATACGCATGCATCCGCGGATATCATGCGTTCAAAGATGCCATCAAAGTAGGCGGACGCATGTCCAAACGTTTCGAGGCCATGTCCGAGCCGTTGCCGCAACCAAAGGAGAACACGTCCCCGTTCTTCACACGTCCACTTGAGGACGCGGCCAATCGTTATATCGACGCTCATGCCGAAGTCATCAGCCGCCGTGAGGAAAAGCGCGTCCGTCATGCCCGGCAGTGGGCGCAGTGGAAGCATTCCAACGACTGATTCGAAAAGGAACCATGACTCATCATCGTCGACATGGCAATAACGACACCGGCACATACGATGCCGAGATGACCACAGCCCTATCTCCCGCGCAACGCTATGCGGCGTTCAAACAGACGCAGGCCAAACGCCAATCGGTCTCGTCTCGTTTCGCACGGTCCATGCCATTCGAATTGGACGATTTCCAAGTCAAAGCCAATGATGCGTTGGAAGCCGGCGACAATGTGCTCGTCGCCGCGCCCACCGGAGCCGGCAAGACGGTCGTGGCTGATTTCGCGATCTATCTGGCCCAAGAGCGTAACGTCAAAGCGTTCTACACCACGCCAATCAAAGCGTTGAGCAATCAGAAATACCATGATCTGGTCGAAACGTACGGGCCGGACAGAGTCGGCCTGCTTACCGGCGACACGTCCATCAACTCCGAAGCCGACATCGTGGTCATGACCACCGAGGTCCTGCGCAACATGCTCTACGAGCATTCCATGACGCTTGACGCCTTGCGTTACGTGATTCTTGACGAGGTGCACTATCTCGCCGACCGTTTCCGCGGGCCGGTGTGGGAGGAAGTGATCATCCACCTGCCCCAAAGCGTGAGAATCATCGGCCTGTCCGCAACCGTGTCGAATGTCGAGGACTTCTCCAAATGGATTGAATCGGTCCGTGGCGACACCACGCTGGTGGTGTCCGAAAAACGGCCCGTGCCGTTGGAACAGCATGTGCTTGTTCAGGCGGACGACCACACCGAACCGGAACTCATCGACCTGTATCGACGTGATAAAGACGGCAATCAGACAGACAAGCTCAACGCCCAGCTGGTGAGCAGGCTCGATCAGCTCGACCGCAAGGCCGCGAAACGTAGGGGAGAGCAGCGCCCCGACAGACGAAAGGGCGGCAAGGGCGGCAAATGGAACGACCATTCCCGCAGACCCGAACGCCATACGCCACGTCGTTGGGCCGTGATTGATGAATTGAATTTCCTCGGCATCCTGCCGGGCATCTATTTCATCTTCTCCCGCAACGGATGCGATCAGGCCGTCGAACAATGCATCAACGCCGGACTCGAACTCACCACCGATGACGAGGTGCGTCGCATCCGCCGTATCGTCGATGAGATGGTCGAAGGCCAACTCAGTCAAGAGGATTTGAAGGCTTTGCATTTCTCGCAGTTCCGCTTCGCCTTGGAGGAAGGATTCGCGCCGCATCATGCTGGCATGGTGGCGCTCTTCCGCCAAATTGTCGAACGACTGTTCGAAGAGGGGCTGGTGAAGGTCGTCTTCGCCACGGAAACACTTGCCTTGGGCATCAACATGCCGGCACGGTGCGTGGTGGTGGAAAAACTTGAGAAATTCGATGGGACCGGGCATGTCGGATTGACGCCAGGGGAGTTCACCCAGCTTACCGGACGCGCTGGCCGACGTGGCATCGACACCATCGGCCATGCGGTGGTTGTGGACCATCATGGCTTCATTCCCGCCACTGCCGCCGCGCTGTCCAGCAAGCGCGTGTACCCGCTGCACTCCAGTTTCAAACCGACGTTCAACATGGCCGTCAACCTGCTTAATTCCAGCGATTACGAGACCGCTCGCATCACGCTTGACCATTCCTTCGCGCAATGGGAGGCCAACGAATCCGCCTGGCAGCTTGAAGCGCAGATGGATACGTTGCGCAAAGCGTTGGACGGATACGAACGGGCGTTCGATTGTGAGTTCGGCGACTTCAAGGAGTTCATGCGGCTGCGCATGCGCTTGAGCGACTTGGAAAAGAACGAACGACGCAAACTCAAGCACGAGGTGTTCCGCACGCAGAAGGCGCGAAGCGAAGCGTTCAAAGACCTTGACAGGCGTATCGCGGAGCTTCGCGAAAAAGACAGGGACCATCCCTGCCGCAAATGCCCCGATATTCAGAAGCATCTCAAATGGGGGCATCGGTGGGCGCGTGAAATGCGTGAATTGGAACGTGTGCAGCACCGCTACGATTCACGCACCGGCTCCGTGGCACGTCAATTCGACCGCATCTGCAATGTGCTGAACGAGCTCGGATACCTCGATCGGCTTGATGAAGGCGCAAAAGAACATATCGATTACCGGCTTACCGAACGTGGACAGCTGTTGCGGCACTTGTACAGCGAGCTTGATTTGGTGCTTGCCCAGGCGATCGATGATGGCGCGTTCGACGGACTCGATGCGACGGAGCTGGCCAGCGCCGTCATGTCGTTGATTTACGAGCCACGCAGAGGCAGCGGGGGAGAGCCGCGCCATTATCCCGGAGGAATGCAGGGGAACGTCGCCGTCTGTGCGGCGCAGCTCAAAGGCGTGCACGCGTCGATTGCCATGCTGTGTGAGGACTATGCCCTCGACGAGCCGCGCCAACTTGATTTCGGCATCACCGATGTCGTCTACGAATGGGCTCAGGGCGAAAGCCTGTCGCGTGTGCTGTACGGCACCGATTTGACCGGCGGCGATTTCGTACGCGGATGCAAACGTCTCGCCGACGTGTTGCAGCAGATCGCCGTGGCCGGACCATACCTGGGTAAACGCGCCGAAACGCTCGCTCCGATCGCGAAACAGGCGTACGAGAACGTCAACCGTGGCATCGTCGCCTATTCAGGTGTCGACTGAGCATGTGCGCAATCGGGAGATCGGTTTTCGCGGACGCCGGGAATAAGTGACACGTCCGAAGTGTTTTGTAGCTTAGAGTAAGCAGATAATCAAGGAGGCAAAAGCAATATGGCGGAACGTAGCCTGCGAGGCATGAGCATCGGTGCAAAGTCGCTTGAATCCGATGACAATGTGGATTTTGCGGCGCGAACCGACGTCGCATACGTGTGTCCGAAAGGCCATCGTACGATTCTGCCGTTCGCTGAGGGCGCAGAATTCCCAGATGAGTGGGAGTGCCGCTGCGGCGCCGTCGCGCACCGTGAAGGAGACAATGACGACGAGGCTGATGAAATCGCCAAGCCGACACGCACGCACTGGGACATGCTCATGGAACGTCGTACCGAAGACGAACTGAAGGCTTTGCTGGAGAAGCGTCTGCAAATGCATCGTGACGGATGGTTCCCGGACTACGAGTGACCTGCAGTTAAACGACACTTGAACGAATGCCCGGTCATTGAGACCGGGCATAATTGTTTCTGTCATCAATTCTTATAGCACACAGCCAAGGGGAGAATCAGATCCATGTCCGAACATCCGAAGAAAGTCGTTCTGCTTGACCTCGATGGCACACTGACGAAATCCGATCCAGGAATCATTGGCTGCGTTGTCAAGGCGTTCGAAGAGATGGGATATCCGGTGCCGGACGATGCCGAATTGCATCGTTTCATTGGACCGGCCATCAGCGAATCGATGCAACGCAACGGCATTCCGGATGACAAGCTTGACGAAGGCGTGAGGATTTACCGCAAGTATTACGCCGACGAGGCCGTGTTCGACGACCCGAACAATCCCGGACAGAAAGTCCCCGGCCGCCTGAACAACACGATTTACCAAGGTATTCCGGAGCAGCTCGCCAAACTGCGTGCCGACGGATACTATCTGGCGATTGCCAGCTGCAAGCCGCAATACCAATGCATTCCGATTTGCGAGCATTTCCACTTGGACACCATGGTCGACGGCATCTACGGTGCCAGCGAGGACAATTCCCGTCTTGACAAGGACCAAGTGATCCGTTGGGCTTTCCAGCACATCGATTTCGACGAGAACGCAGGAGACAAGGCACTGATGGTCGGCGACCGTTGGACCGATGCCGACGGCGCCAAGGCGTGCGGTTTGGACTGCCTCGGCTGTGGCTGGGGCTATGCGGAGCCCGGAGAGCTCAAAGCCCATGGCGCATACCGTATTCTGGATTCGGTAGATGAACTCGCGCAGGCCGTCGAGGAGTATTTCGCCTGAGTCCGTAAACGGAAACGCTGTAGGCCAGTTACGTGGTTGCTGTCGCAATATCGTGGCAGCAACCACGTTTTTATTTATTGAGTGACGGAGGCCGTTATGTCAGAACCGCGTGTTTGACGCTTCCTTAAGCCTGGAAAAACGTCATTCCTGAAAAGCCGATAATGTACGATAGAGCACGTTATTTTCGGCTTCCAAAATGCGGATAAAGTCCCAATATGTGAGATGAAGGACCTTCCGACCATTGCCATGGACCTTGAATTTGCCAATTTTCGACTGCGTGTTGGTCATCTCATGACCCAGTTTCGAGGTCTGCGGAGTGGTGGCCGTCTTGCTCAAAGTGCAGTATTTCGCGGCGGCCTGGATGCTGCTGACCTTGGACAAATCCACGACCTCGAAACGCTGGTTCCGAGCCAGGGGAGCGGCATAACCGCAGCGCCGCGCGGTCTCGACCCACTCGGCGGCATACGCGCCGGAAAAATCAGCGGCTTCGGACTTGCTCAGCACGTGATCAAAAACGTAGTAGCAATGGAAATGCACGTGCCAACCATTGGCATGGCTGTAGGTCACTTCCATGGCACGGACATAGCCGACTTCATGCGTCCGGCTGAAAAGGTCCTTGATGCGCCGATGGCTCCTGGACTTGCGCCAAACCTCCTGCGCCATCTTGATGACATCCTTCAAAGAATCGGCGCGCTTATGCCTGACCGTGAGCGTGCCGAACACCACGCCCCAATCATGTTCGCGACAGTGCTCCATAAGCGCCTTCACATCCTCGAAACGACCGGATTGAATCTTGTGATTACAGACCGGGCAGACCCAAACGGAACCGCAGGACTGCAAGCCGGACAAACGGGAGCCATGCGCTTCATCGTAGAAAAAGCCCTTGCCGGTGTCCTTGCACAGTTCCCAACCGCATTTACCAGGGCGAGTGCCGCGCAGAACACGACGTACCGTGCGCCGTTGTGCCCAGCGGTCACAGCGCAGTTGCGCGTAAGTCGCGAAATCGGAAGCGCCCGCGACCGAATCGTAGGAAGTGGCCGCATAACTTGCAATGCTATCAAGGGCGGCTTCGCCGCCGTCCCCGGACCGATTGGCAAGAGCGCGTTTGACCCAGGAAATGGCGCATTTCTCGGTGGTCAATGCTATGCTGTTTGTTGAAACCATTTAAACCTCACAATTTTTTTTGGTTTTCCGCCTTCGGATTGCTGGAACAGTCCGAAGGCTTTTTGTTTTAGTCTAGCGTATTCTCGCCATGCGACTGATCGTAAACCGCCTGGGCCAGCGTGGTCACAATCCAGGCATTGCGAGGAACATGCAGCCTGTCGCAGAACGCGTCAATCGACTCAATCAACGCGGTCGGGAAAGTCAACTGAACGCGTGTGCTATCTTCTGAAATTGCCATAAATGCACCTTAGCATATAAAGTAACACAACACGCCGCACTAGTGACTTACTAGTGCAAATCGAAAGCGATAAGGAAGAACACCAGACAGACTAGGAACAACGCGCCCGCGACGGCAAAACCTGTAATCATGAGCTTGCGATGATTGAGACGGCGCATGTAATCCGCGATGAAACACCACCAGACGGCAAGAATGATGAACGCGAAGCCGAGATCATCGAAGGCCATGTCACCATGGACGAATGGGGCACAGGGGACGCCGGAGAGAACAAATGTGAACAGACCAAGGATGATGCTGCGCACATGGTAGCCGTCCCGGAATTGCTCGACGCAATACCAAATCGAGGAAGCCAGGAAGGCGACGAACGTCAACAATGCGAGCAACGAACCGAACTCAACCAACATTGCGGCACCTCGTGTTGAAAACGTGGGCAACCAATGAATCATTGGAAATCATGCGAACTTCTTACTACTCTTCTTTGGGGGTACTGCATACGTTATCACACTTTTTCGACCTGGAACGACTCGTAAGCGCTTTATAGTCCTCGCATGAGCACTCGGGGACACGACGCCGACCACCGCACACCGCGCAACGTCCCGACATCAACACCGTGCCGATGGTGCTCACGCTGGCGAACGTGTCGTAACAGCAAGGCGCGATATGCCTGGACAGAAGGAACCATTTGGACGCGAGACAATCGAACTTGCGTTGAGCGCCGTTGATGGTTATCTCCGTGTAATCGCCCGCGTCGAAGGACTGGAAACGGAAAAGAGTATTACGCCGCCACTGGCTATCGGGGTCAATCTTGGCGAAGAAGCCATGACAGATCGTGACCGTCTTCGTGGTCTCCCGCAATATCTTGTCGGCCCTGGACCAGCTCGGAGCCGTCCAACGCAACACCAGGTCACGCTTGCGCAATTGCTGCAGCATCGTCGCGATCTGCGGCGGCAATGATTCGGACTCACGACTGCTGGCGATGCTGCTCACCTCATCCAGGAGTATATCAGCGTGCTCGGCATCGAGAATCTGCTGCCAATCATGCAAGACCGCGACGTTGTCCGGCGTGGTGCCATCAGGCCAGGTGATCGGCACCGTAGAGAAAATCTTGCGTCCCTGGTACAAGCTGGGCAAAGTGTCATGCACCATGCACAATGTCTTACCGGATCCGTTCGCGCCGATGTAGGCGCTGATGGGCCATCGTCTGCGCATGGTCCGGCCAGCGTCCGACTCACGGGGAAGCTGATGGGTTGCGGCGGCCACGTGCTCGGCGGCGGACGCCGCCTTGCGCGCGTGTCCTTCCGCGTCTTCCCCAGTCTTTCGCCGTGATCTGAGACAGTCGGCCAATTCGTGCAGCGTGACCATGTGCATAGTCCTTTCATCGTTCCTCCCCGTATTGCAACGTTTGCAATGTTTGGGGGTTGTTTTCGTATCGTGTTCGATATTCCTGCGGTGTTTTTCCGGTCTCAAACGGTTTTCCGTGTGAAAAACGTCATGCTTACGTGTCTTTTTTGTAAAAAATGACGTGTTTGCATGGTGTGTTTCATTCCGTATGGATTCCCCATGTCAGCCGTTGCCGCCGATGAAAGGAATATGGCCTACGGCGGCACGCACTGCACGGACCAGGAAGCAGACCATCACGAAAGCGACAGTGCCGATGATGAACGTTTTGAACGCGTCCCACGGCATCCAGATGCTGAAACCGTCAAGCCATTTGAAAATCGTCTGCAACTCGGAAGGCGGATGCATCGCGAAATCAGGAATCTTGACATCATCGAACAAGCCCAGGAACCACGCCCACATATCAGTGGCCCAACCCACAACAGCCTGCGTAATCATCATTCACCCCCTGAATCGGACACCTGGAAATCGAAGATCGCCATGACCGCCTTCCGGCAGATGGAAAACGCCATGATCGCCAGGCCAACCGTGATGCCCGCCTTGGCCAAAGTCGGCAGAAACTCCAACTGAGTGCCAGGACACGCGTTCAGGAACTCGGCGTCATCAAACACCTTAATGTCACCCCAGCCGAAACTGACCTTGATGCCATGACAGCCACCGCCGAAGGAGTCGAACAAAGCACCCCAATTCGTCTGCAATTCACGAAATTGCGGCATGATGCCATCGGATGTGTCATGCTGGAACTTCGTGGCCGTCGTGGTCATCACCTTCTCATCCGGGATGAAGAGCTGATGTGCGGCACAAGTGATGGGGGAGTAGAGCCATGCGGCCGCGTTCTCGGCCGTGGCGCTTTGCACGCAACTGTCCCAACTGTAGCTATTGTCGGGTTTCGTGGTGGTGTTCGTGCTGGTGCTGCCGTCCGGCTGTCCCGTGGTCTGACCCGATTTCTGCGCTTCGGGCTTGAACTGCGGCGCGTAGGCGATGCACTCGCCCAACGGCACCTCGGTGATCTTGCCAGGCACATCATAGGAACACTTGTATTTCAGGTTCGGATATTCCTTCGTGGTGCCCTTGAAATTCACGTCCAACTGATGATCAGGCACCAACGTTTGCGTCTCCTTGACCCAATCGGCACAGGCATAGCCCTCGCTGAAACAGCTCTTGCCGGTCACCGTGTCAATCAGATCAAGACGCTTGCCGACATTGTTCGGGTAGATGCCGTCAAGGGTCATGCTGCCCAGATCACTGGTCTTGCCATTTGCGGTCGCGCCGTAAGAGAGGGTGCCGCCAATCGTGCCGTCATCATTCAAACCCGCCTGCACGTGCCGGGGGAGCAGACCGCCGTTATCCAGGTCCTGGCCGTCCAGGCTGCTGACATGCTGCGTGCCGTCCGAATCCGTGACGGTGGTCGTAGTCGTTGCAGTCTTCTGCTCACTCGGCCGGTATGCTGCCGGGCAAGAATCATCACACACAGTGAAACGAGTCGTGTTGGCATCCGTCCATGAACCATCAGATTTACGACCAAGCCGAAGCATCGCGAAAACCTGGTCCGGCGTACCCGGATAAAGCTTATGGCCGCCCGAGAAATTACGATCTTTATACAGCTGATCCACATAAATCAAGCGGGAATAATCATAAGGCTCATCCGCGATCTCCGACAAGGAATCAGCATCAAGCCGACTGCTGGAACCATGAGGATTATAGCCGCCATACTCATTCATCGCGGCATCGTTCCGCAGCCAGGGACTCAGCAAAACATCCTCATATCCGGCATTAGACACCTCACTGTTATACATCCACACAATATTCTTGATGCCGTCCGTGAACCATCGCGCATGCACATACACCGTCGCACCTTCCGGCGAAACACCGTAATACCAAGGAGTCTCGGTATAAGTCCAACCCTTGTACTTGTCATCCGTGTTGCTCTGGCTGCCGCTCAAATCTTTTTTCGCCTTGCCGAATTGGCGGACCGATGCCACGGTGCCCTGGGGCACGTAATCATCGCAATCCACGCCGGTGATCGTGCCAACAACTTTATTGTCGACGTAGCCAAGTGCTTTCAGAGCCCAATTGCCAGCGGTAAGGCCAATCATGGCATCGCACCAATTATCCAGGCCAACCGTCATGTCCAGGACCTTGCGCGCGCCATCCGAGATCATGCCGCCCACAAACGAATCGACCATGTTCAACAATCCCTGTTTCGCGGCTTGCTTGCCGATTTCCTTTGCTTTGCCAGCCCACTGCTTCGCCTGGGCCTTGCGACCGCCGACCACCGCCGAAGGCTTCAAGTCCTGGTAATTGACGACGTTCTTGTTCTTGCCCTGCATCTGGTTGATAACCTGGTCATAATAAAGCGTGCCGTTATCACGATCAAGGACGCTCAAGGCGTCATAATTCTTGAATTCCTTCGGGTCATACGTAATCACATCACCATAGTCGGGGTCACGTTCCGCAATCGCATACGTGCCCGGCGTCCGCACGCCGTTTTTCCACGCGCGATCAACGGCGTTCATGACTGTGCCCAGGGCACGGCAGCTGCTCGTTTTGGTGCTGGATACGTCGTAATCGAAATTCTTGGCCTGTTTCAGCAGATAGCTGGACGTGTGCGCCAGCTTCATGCTCTCTTCATCGATTTCCTCGGCAGTTGGAATATATCCGACATCGCCGTAAACCTTGCTGCCGTTGCTGGAATCGGCGTAACCGTCCGCGAACGTCTGTCCCAACAGATTCAACCAGGTCCGAACCTCGAATTTCGTATCCTGGTATTGAATCACCGAATCATGCCCGGCAAGCGCCTTATCGAAATCAGATTGAAGCGGATATCCTTGACGTTTAACGGTATCGTTCAATTTCGCGTCAATCGTAAGCGTCGCGTCATCCTTCAGCTGCAAGACCTGACGGGCCGTGTTCTTGTTAATCCACCAGGGCAGTTCAAGCGTGGTGCTGCCCATGCGGTCAAAAGCCCTGACCGCGCCGCCATACCAGACCGGCACGTCCAAATCATCGGCGGCGGATGCCGGAACCGCCGACACCAGCAACACCAGGCAGCACGCCATCGTGCACCAGACCTTACGCCATAAATCTCTCATTTTCTTTCCACCTAACAGGAAACCCCCGCCATGCCAGGCTAGGCAAGGAATGACGGGGGAGAAATCCAAACGTGAATCAGGAGACTCACTTAGCGGAGCGCTTGAAGAAGCCGATAAGCTTCGGGACACCCCACAGCACGACCGCGATAGCGGCAGCGCCACCAACCACGCCAGGCGCAGCGGCGGCGAACTGAGTGCCCACGGTGCTGGTGAAAGAAGAAACCAGCGTGGACAGATCAGTGGAAACCGCGCCGTCGGCAAGAGTAATCAGACCGTCCATTTTTTCACCTCCAATCAAACGAATCGCAAGAAACAAAAAACTAGAAACCCCTGGTCAGCATCGACCGAAGCCAGCCAAGGAACAAGCCAGCCGCCCAGAAGCAGAACAACAACGCCGCGTCATCCATCCCGCATCACCTCACATGCTCCGGAAGAACAATCGCGCCAACGCGTCGAACGTCATCAGGACCGCGCACACACCACAAATCAGTTCGAGCAACGCCATCAGCGGCCACCCCCGAACACCTGGAAGCCAAGCGAGAACAGGACCAGGCACATGAACGTGCCGACCAAACGCCAGTCATCAGGTGAGAGGGTGAACTGCTGCATGACGTCACTTGCCCAGGTCCGCGAGCTGGTCACGAAGGAAATTCAGCTTAAGAAAGCCGTAGGCGTTGCCCGACTTCTTGGAGACGCCGAACACGACGAACGGACGGACCACCCAGGCAACGGGAGTGCCAGGAGCGAGAGTGGCAACCTGCATGTCGCGAGTCGCGTCCGCGTTGAAACTCACGTCCGAGATACCGTCGTTGTTGCTGACCTGGACAGTGCCATACGCATTACCCTTGTCATCGTGGTCGATGCCGACACGCATCACCGTGCCGTCGAGCTTCATTGCCGCTTCGGGTACCATCGCCATGAGAAAACCCCACAATCTTGAATCAAAACGAAAACCAATGTTTTTCTTCTCCGGTGGATTGCTCCACGTTCGGATTACCCACTATGCAACCATTTGCAAGAATTGAATTCATGCCCCGGAAAGGGCCGCGTGTTGCCCTGTTTTTTCACTTGTTTTCCCGGTTTTCCAACGGATTACTGCAATTCCTGACCTGTTTCGCGCACTTTTCGGGGCGTTTTTCATTTTCGTTTTCATTTTTCTGCAAAACATTGCGGTGTGTTTCATTCCGTGGATTGTCCCCGGCATCCTAAGTGTTGCGCGTGACCGTCGTGCAACACTTAGAAGCCGCTGCCGCGGCAAAAATCTCCGATTTTTGCCTTGCCTAATGACGGCTGGCTCGCGAAAGGCGGTCGGCCGAGAGACGGGAAACGTCATCAAGACGGAAAAGAAGCACGTGATGCCAAACGATGCTATCCAGATCATAGGCTATGTAATGGCGCTTGAGACTTGCGGGGGAGAGGGAAAGCATTTCGGCGGCCTGGGTCAAATCGAGCCACCAGACACCGGAAATGTACACGGGTTCGAGATGCATCTCACATACCCCGCTTCGCATCGAACCAGTCCAGCAGATCGCCCGCGTGGAAAAACCCACCGTCATGCCAGGAACCGTGCAATATGGCCTTCACGTCCGGCTGGGCGAAAAGCTCACCGGCCTCACGCCACCATTTCAACTCAAGCAGCGAACCGGCCGTAATCTTGGCGTCATCACCGTACATCAGCCGAATCTCACGTAACGTGCGCATGTCATAAACCTGGAACATCTTTCAACCTCACCAATCAATCCAACGAAAACGAAAACGAAAAAAGAGACGGGAACGGTTAACACCTCCGTTTCCTCGGAGGTTTCGACCAACCATGCCGCTGGTCGACGGTGAAAGGAACGTTGAAAGCCCTGAGAAAATCGCAAAGGACACGCAAATTGCCATGCGTCCCATCAGACAGGGCGAAAAGCAAAGGTATGAGATACTCGCGGCGTGAAACGTGTTCATGCCATTGCCAGATTGTCAAGCGGTATGCATCATCAGTGATGAATTCCTGAGCGGCCAATTCGTCGTCGGAAAGTTCCGCGCCCAAACCGCATATGTCACGCAATCCACGGGACCAAACCAAGGCGCGAGAACCCTTGGTGGCCTTATAGTATTCCTTCGCAAGACCGCGAATCTCAGCGAACGAATACCCCTCTTCGGCCAGTTTAGCCGATAATGTACGTTATGTCAGATTTCTATTTGACGGCCTGATTGAGCTTCCGCTCCATCTCGCTGTGCATGCCGTTTCGGGCCTGAAGATACATGAAAACAAGTTCCGCTGCGATCAGCATGACCATCACCGCAGCCGATGGCCATCCGACATGTTCGTAGAAACGCTGGAACCTCTCCGAGAAATCCGACCTGAACATCGCATATGCCGGATATGGCAACGCGCCAATGACCAATGAGGTGAAATGCAGCGCGATGATCGACCAACGCACCGGATGCACATCGCGGTGTTTTTTGGAAAACAGATTGCCTCGAATCGCAGTAATCAAACAAATGTTCACTGCGATGACGGCGGCTATGATCCACAACAGTGCCGGCAGAATATCAAGCATGCGCTACTCCCCTGCGGGTTATATCGTTCGAACGTTCCGGGCTGAATCGTACCAATTGTATGCGATCAGGCTGCTGCGCGGGATTTGCGTCGCGATTCCAGCTTCTTTCTCATACGTATCGCGGCAATGTCGTCGATTGGCCTATTGGTGTCTGTCGATGCCGGCGTCTTCGTCAAATCGACGTATTCCTCATGTTCTAGAGCCTCTTTGATCTGATGCCATAGCGATCCGACGGACACCCCGAACACAGCTCTGCCGCTTTGGAGCAGAGCCACCATCTGTTCGCTGTCCGTGCACTCATGCACATTCTGCCCATCGCACATGATGATGATGCCGGCCAACTGTTCGGGCGTGCGCTGCGCGAGGAAGCCGATGGCGGTGGTCACGTTCTGCAGATTGATTCCGGCATCCAGCAATCTTTTGGAAACGGCAAGAATCACCACATCTTTGAACGAATACAATCTGCGTGAGCCGGATCCGTGCGACGGGGTGATGGATGGTTCCACTATCTGTTTACGCGCCCAATAGTCAAGCTGGCGGTACGTGATACCCGCCACTTTTGACGCGACCGTACCACGATAGCCCCGTGTGACGGGCTGCGCGTCCGCGGAGGGGAACAACTCCCCCTGCACCGCGTGCGACACGTGCAGATGCAACCGCATTGTTGGTTCTGCCTCGCCGTCCATTGTCTTCTCCTACACGCCATAAAACAATCGCCTATGAGCTTCCATTCGGAGCCCATAGGCGATTGAAGGAAAACCGTTACTCACAGTTTATCCCGCATCGGGCGTTTCATTAGGCAATGACGGCCTTGTTGGTGAAATATACGAGACGGAACTTGCCCAGAATGATTTCGTCGCCGTTCTTCAGTTCCTGGCTATCCACTCGTTGACGGTTCACGTATGTGCCGTTCAGGCTGCCGGCGTCAATCACCGAATAATTTCCGTTAATCCTGCGGAACACCGCGTGCGTGCGGGAGACGGTGGAATCGTCCAGCAGGATATCGGAACTCGGGTCGCGTCCCACGGTGATCTCGTCCTCGTCGAGGAGATAACGCGAGCCGGACACCGCTCCCCTGGTGGAAATCAGGAGCGCCGTGCCGTCGGCCAGACGCATGATCGTATTGAGGTCCTCCTTCGTCAGAGGACGGTCTCCGGTGGAAGTAACCGGTACAGTGATAGCAGGAAGACCAATGATGGTCGTTTCGCCTGCGCTTGGAATCGGATCAGTCATAGCTGTCATTCTACCCTCTCCCCTTGCAATTGGCCGGTATTGTGGCCGGCATGGTCACGAATCATACACTGTGAACGGTATTTACCGTTCGTTCTTGTCGATGATGGATACGAATTCGTCCTTCGGCAGCATGTCATCGTAGCTGCGCCAGCGTCGTTCCAGTTCGCGGTTCGCCTCATCGTGTTGTTTCTGCCCCAGCTCGGCGTACGCTTTCAATTCGTTGGGGCCCATATCCTTAGCCGGTTGGTTGAGGTTCAATTGTCTCTCGTTCACAATAGGCAATTGTAGCCGCTTGCCGGGGAACAAAAAGCCTGGAACGCTTTTAATCGCGTTCCAGGCTTTTTCAAGAAGGATTCAGTGTGTGGTGTCCGAATCAGCGGCGGGTGTCGATGATCTCCTGCAGAGCGCCGTTGACGGAAGAGGAGCCGGCAGCCGAAGACAGAGCGTTGATGCCGCTGACTTCGAAGCCACGCATGATTGCGGAGAAGATCTTGTTCTTGTTCATGATGTTTCCTTTTCTTGCTGGTGTGCTGTGACGCACCTTGCGTCTTGTTTGTTTTCTTTTTTGTTTACGATACTCATTTTAGAAATGCGTTTGGCAAAAGTCATGCTTCTCTCGTTTGATTCTTTGTATTTTCATCGGCAATTCTTGTGTAATGTGGTGAATCGGTTTTCGCCGATCGCTGTTTTTGCCGGCGCGTCGATGCTTGCATTCTTATTTGACGAAGTAGCGTGAAAAGGAATGGAAACAAAAAAAGCCCGGCAAAACCGAGCTGTGATAACGGTGGGTGATATAGGAATCGAACCTATGACCCCTTCCGTGTGAAGGAAGTGCGCTAGCCGCTGCGCCAATCACCCAGTCTTAATTTGTACGGAGCAATGCTCCAGTGGGCGATACAAGATTCGAACTTGTGACCCCTTCCGTGTCAGGGAAGTGCGCTACCTCTGCGCCAACCGCCCGGGTCATGCCAACATGCGAAAACTAATCTCACATGATGCGAGGTGGGTACGAGAGTCGAACTCGTCTATACGGCTTTGCAGGCCGCTGCCTAACCGCTTGGCTAACCCACCATAAAGGTCGATAATCAATCGGAACCTTAGAGCGGACAACGGGACTCGAACCCGCGGTCTCAACCTTGGCAAGGTTGCGCTTTACCAACTAAGCTATGTCCGCATGTCTCCAGCAGATTCACTGCGTGAGCACGAGTATCTACTATAACCACATTCGTGTAATTTGCAAGTCAGCGTGTCGCGGTTTGGTTTATTCGTATTCACCGATGGCTGAAGCGCGTGTCACACCACCCGTTTTCGGTATACATTAAAAGCATGTGTGAGGAGAGCGCGATGCCCAAGACGATACTTATCGCCGCATTCGAAGGATGGAACGATGCAAGCCAAGCGGCCACGAACGTCGTCCGTCATTTGGTGTCCCGGTATGAGTCGCAGGAAGTGCGCCATATTGACAACGAAGGTTTCTACGACTATCAGGTGGCCCGGCCCATGATCTGCTCCGTGCAGGGGCGTAAGCGCATCATCTGGCCGCAAACGACTTTCTATGACATTGCCGTCTCCCCCATGCTGCACCTGCTTGCGCAGATCGCACCCGAACCCAATTACCGGTGGGAGGAATACTGCAGGCAGACGCTACGTGTCGCAGAAGACTATGACGTAAGTGATGTCATCACGCTTGGCTCCATGTTCGATGAATGCCCGCACACACGCCCATTGCCGCTTGGCATCTCCAAAAGCGGCTGCGAATGCGAATCCGACAGGGAATACAACGGTCCGGTGGGCATCCCCAACATCCTTGACGCCTTCGCCGCCGAAGCGGGCTTTCCGACAACATCCATATGGGTATCCGTACCGCATTACTGTGCCAATACCGAATGCATGCAAGGCACTTTGGAGCTGCTGCGCGCCTTGTCTTTAATAATCGAGTATCCGCTTATTGAAGGAGATTTGACCAGAAAGGCCATGCAATGGCGTTCCGACGCCGATGGATTGGTGTCAGACATGCATGCCGGCGACTATTTGGCTCGTCTGGAACATGATTACGATTTGGACGCGAGAGCGAAGCGAATCGCCTCGAACGGCATGCCTGCCTGCGAGGAACTGCTTCGTGAGGCCGAATCACTTCTCCGCAACGGCGTCTGAGTCGTTCCCCTCCAGGAGGAGGTCGCAGACGAAAAAAATCCCGGCCACCTTACGGATGGCCGGGATTCGCTTTATTTACGCCGAATCACGCTTACGCGGCGGCAACGACTTCCGTCGGGTGCAGCACGCCGCAGATCAGCAGCAGAGCCACGACAACGGCCAGCGCGATGCGGTAGATGGCGAACGCCTTGTACGAGAAGGTGGACACGAACTTCAGGAAGCCGATGATCACCACATAGCCGACCACGAACGCCACGATGGTGGCCGCGATGGTCGCACCCCAGCCCGGGAACATTCCCGCATTGCCTGCGGCCACATCCTTGACCGCGGAAACGGCTTCGAGGATGCCCGCGCCGAACACGGCCGGAATGGCCATCAGGAAGCTCACGCGCACTGCAGCCTCACGGGTATAACCCATCGCACGGCCGAAGGTGATGGTGCCGCCGGAACGGGAAACGCCAGGAATCAGCGCCAGCATCTGACCGATGCCGAAGATCAGCGCATCCTTCCAGGTCATCTCATCCATGGTCTTGACCTGCTTGGCGCGGGCGTCGACCACCCACAGCAGAATACCGAAGATAATCAGCACGGTAACGGTGATCCACAGATTACGCAGCGTGCTTTCGATGGCGTCCTTGAACAACAGACCGGCAATCAGAATCGGCAGCGTGCCGATGATGATGAACCAACCCATCTGCGTGTCGCGGTTATGCGCGCCCATACGGCTCTTGAAGTCCTTGCCCTCCTTGCCGAACAAGGAGCCGAACCACGCGCCGAGAATGCGGATGATGTCATGACGGAAATACAGGATCACGGCAAGCTCGGTGCCGATCTGGATGATGGCGGTGAACGCAGCACCCGGATCGGAGCCCAGCATCAAATCGCCGATGATACGGATATGGGCGCTGGAAGAGACCGGCAAGTATTCGGTCAACGCCTGCACCAGGCCAAGGAAAATCGCTTGGAAGAAATTCATGAACCCTCTTTATGTTCGTAGAAATACGGTTTCGTCTGTTTTTCCGTGACCAAGAGTAGCGAGAGGGGTCTAGTTTTCAAGGCATCCCGGCATAGTTGTCTCAAACCATGCACACAATGGAGCCAAAAGTACGCCGGCATGTCCGGCATGGGAGAAAGGCTCATCGGCATGGGCAAATACCGCAAAAGCAGGGCATTCAGCCCCGAAGGTTTCTTTGAATGCGAGGGACGCGGCCTCAAATGGCTCGGCGAGGCGCAATCGCAGGGCGGCCCACGCGTGGTCGACGTATACGACTGGGGCAAGGATTATCTCGACATTGAACGCGTGAACGCCTGCGGTCCGACCATCCAAGCCGCGCGCGATTTCGGTGTTGCGCTAGCTCATATGCATGATGCCGGTGCCGAACATTTTGGCTCCGCTCCAACTGGATACGACGGCACCTGCTATTTCGGGCCATTGCAGGATCCCGTCCCGATGGATACCGGTGCCTGGGATGATGTGGCCACCTATCTGGCGGACGGCAGATTGCGTCCGATGGTACGACTCGGCATGAAACGTCGCGAACTGACCGACTATGACATGGAACTGACTGAAGCCGTTATCGACGCCTTGCCCGACATCCTAGGCAAGGCCGCCAACGACAAGCCCGCACGCGTGCATGGCGACCTGTGGAGCGGCAACGTCATGTGGACTGCTGATTCCGGTGACGTCGAAGCCGTGCTTATCGATCCTGCGGCTCACGGTGGGCACCGTGAGGAAGACCTTGCCATGCTCGACCTGTTCGGCATGTCATATCTTACGGACATCCTCGAAGGCTATCAGTCGGCGCATCCGCTTAAGGCCGGATGGCAGGACCGCATCACATTATGGCAGCTCTACCCCATTGCAGGACATTGCGTGTTCTTCGGTGGAGGATATGTGAGCCAGTATCGCACCATGTGCAGGTCGCTGCTCAAATAGGCGGGAATCACCCGCCACGCCAGATGTGAAAGAAGTCCGTATCCCAAGGTTATGAGTTGGGATACGGACTTCTTTCACATGTCCCGTATTCGATTGGATTGCGAAAACTAGCGCAGCGCGTCCTTCAGCTTGGAGAAGAACCCCTTCTTCGCGCCGGACGACGGACGGGACTTCACGACAACATGCTGGGCGTCCGTGTCGTGCATCTCGCCGAACCGCTCAATCAGCTCCCGCTCGTCATCGGACAGCTTCTTAGGAATCTCCACCACTACGTGCGCCACCAAATCGCCGCGCTCGTTCTTGTCGTCGAGATGCGTGACGCCGAGGTTCTTCAACGTCACGGTATCGTCCGGCTGGCTGCCGGCTGGGATATCCAGCGTCTGCCTGCCGTCGAAGGTGTCGATTTCGACTTCGTGCCCCAATACGGCCCAACTCATCGGCACCTTGATCCAACAATGCAAATCGTCGTCATCACGAGTGAACATGTCATCCGGCTTGATGCGGATATCCACATACAAATCGCCCGCGACGCCGCCATTTTCGCCGACCTCACCCTGATTAGCGAGACGCAGACGGGTGTTGTTCGCCACGCCGGCCGGCACCGCGACGCCGACATTGCGGGTGACGCGCACGCGGCCATGGCCGAGGCAGGACGGGCACGGCTTCTCGATGACCGTTCCATGGCCTTCGCAGCGTTCGCATGGCGCGGTGGTCATCATCTGGCCGAGCATGGTGCGTACCACGCGCTGCGCATATCCCTGACCGTGGCAGTCGGGACATTGTGTGGGCTGTGTGCCGTTCTGGCAGCCGGTGCCGCCGCATTCCTGGCACAGGCCGAACGTGTTGACCTTGACGTGCGTGGTGTCGCCGAACACCGCCGTCTTCAAATCGATGGTCGCGGAAACAAGCGCGTCACGCCCCGGCTGGGTGCGCGGAGTCGGTCCACCGCCGGTGCCACCGAATCCGCCACCGGTGAACATGCTGAAGATGTCCCCCATATCGCCGAATCCGCCACCGAATCCGCCACCGTGCATGCCGCCCGCATTCGGATCGTTCGGATCGACGCCGGCATCGTACATCTGCCGTTTCTTAGGATCCGACAGCACATCGTACGCGTTGTTGACTTCCTTGAACTTGTCTTCGAATTCCGGACCTGCGATGTCGGGATGGTATTTGCGGCTCATCTTTCGATACGCCTTTTTGATCTCGTCGTCGCTTGCCGAACGGTCGACGCCCAGCACTTCGTAATAGTCCGTCACGATTATTCTTTCTCCCTGTTGGTTCTGCGTGTCATTGTGCCATAAGGCGGGGTCAGTCGGCCGGCTGACCTTCATCGTGGGCGAGGAACGCCGTCAGATATCTGGCGACCGCCCTCACGGCGGCCATGGTCGCCGCGTAGTCCATATGCGTCGGCCCGATCGATCCGACGAATGCGACCGGTTCGCCCGCCTGCTGCGTATCATCACCGCTTTGATTTTCCGTCTGTGATGATGCGGCCGCATGCGTCGCGCCGTCCGTGGCGGCCGCGGAGGTACGCCCGTAGCCACTGGTTACCACTGAGGCGTGCAGCAAACCGGGCGTGTGCGTTTCGGAACCGATCGCCACTCCGACGCCGTCGGATTGCGTGGTTTCGCTCAGCGAGCTCATCAACTTCATGAGCACCACCTGCTCCTCCAACGCGTCGAACAGCGGGGCCAGGTCGGCCACCGTGCGTTGATGCGCAAGCCGTGAAGTGCCCGCCATGTACAATTCGCTCGCGCGTTCGTCATCCGCCATGCCATCAAAGGCCTGCGCAAGCGTTTCCGCAAGCGTGCTGATCGCATGGTATTCCTTGCGCGCTCCCATCTGTCGTACGCAATCGGCCGTGCGGGTCAGCGAAACGCCGGAGCATTGCGTGTTGATCTCGTTGGTCAGATGAGTGAGCGTCGTCACGTCCGGCAATTTCGTGACGTTGAGGATATGCTGCGCGACACGGCCGGTATCGGTGATCACTACGGCAAGCAGCGTATTAATGGACACTGGCACGATTTCGATATGCCGCAATGTCGACTTCGACAGTGACGGCGCGGCCACGACGGCGACCTGTCCGGTGATCTGCGCCAGCAGCCGGGCGGCCCGCTGCAGCGTGTCCTGCAGATTAACCGATCCGGACAGAAAGCTGTTGATGCCGCGGCGCTGGGCCTCCGATAGCGGAACGACCGTCGCCAAACGGTCGACGAAGTAACGGTACCCTTTTTCGGTCGGCACCCTGCCGGCCGAAGTGTGCGGCTGAATAAGATAGCCTTCATCTTCCAAGGCCGCCATGTCGTTGCGCACGGTGGCGGAGCTGACGCCGAGGTCATGATCCCGGGTCAGTGTGGTGGAACCCACCGGTTCCTGAGAACGGATGTAATCCTCGACCACGGCACGCAACACCAGCATGCGTCTTGATTGCGCCATGCGCGCCTCCTTATGCATAGGTGTGTGCCGGTACGCCTTATGTTTGACGGTGCTGATGAGACGTACCCGGAAAACTTCTTTTAATGTTTTAGCACTCCGGCGCCCGGAGTGCTAATTCGTTCGCTTCCAGAGTAGTTTCCTTCATGCGGCAAAGGCTTGCGGCGACTGGCATTGGGAGATATATCGACAAACGAACATCTGAAGTTCACGCGAATGTTAATTGTGAGCGCTAACAGCACACAAACTACCAAAACACGCCAAAATTTCACCACAACGTCACCTCACATCGCTACTATGGGAAACGCAATGTGAGGGCGTCGAGCGCTCGGCACAAGCCGGATACGCGGCCCGACCAATTGGAAGGAAAGTAATCCATGACCGAATTCAAGGAGACCGAGCTGGACGAACGCGCCATCAAGATGGCCAAGGTCCTGTCGGCCGACGCGGTTGAGCGTGCGGGACACGGCCACCCGGGTTCCCCCGTCTCCCTGGCGCCTATCGCCTACACCCTGTACCAGCACCTCATCAAGCATGATCCGAACGACCCCAACTGGGAAGGCCGCGATCGCTTCATTCTTTCCGGTGGCCACGCCTCCCTCACCCAGTACGTCCAGCTGTACTTCTCCGGCTACGGCCTGACCCTGGACGATCTGAAGAACTTCCGTGGCGGCGCCGACACCCGTACCCCGGGTCATCCGGAATACGGCCTGACCCCGGGCATCGAAATGACCACCGGTCCGCTGGGCCAGGGCTTCGCCTCCGCCATCGGCTTCGCCTATGGCCAGCGTTTCCAGCGTGGCCTGCTCGATCCGGAAGCTCCGGAAGGCGAGTCCCCGTTCGACCACAACATCTGGGTCATCTGCGGTGAAGGCGATATCGAAGAGGGCATCTCCGGCGAAGCCGCCTCCCTCGCCGCCAACCAGCAGCTCGGTAACCTGACCGTGATCTTCGATGCCAACCGCATCCAGATCGAAGGCGACACCAACCTGGTGCTGGCCGAGGACGTGCTCAAGCGCTTCCAGGCATACGGCTGGTACACCGACGAGTTCAGCTTCATCCAGCCTGACGGCTCCTACAAGGAGGACGTCGAAGGCCTGGCCGACACCATCGCCAAGGCCCGCGCCGCCGCCCCGAACCAGCCGAAGCTCATCAAGGTCGACACCCTGATCGCATGGCCGACCCCGGGCAAGACCAACGACCCGTCCTCCCACGGCTCCAAGCTGGGCGCCGAGGCCGTCGCCGGCCTCAAGAAGCTCCTCGGCTACGACCCGGAGGAGTCCTTCCACGTTGACGAAGAGGCCCTCGCCCACGCCCGCAAGGTCGCCGAGCGCGGTCTCGAAGCCCACAAGGAATGGGACGAGAAGTACGACGCATGGCGCAAGGCCAACCCGGACAAGGCTGCCCTGTACGACCGCATCAAGGCCGGCGAGCTTCCGGAAGGCTTCGACAAGGCCATCGATGACCTCGAGGCCACTTTCGAAGTCGGCAAGAACGTCGCCACCCGTGGCGCTTCCGGCTCCACTCTGAACGCCATCGCAGCCGTCATGCCGGAACTCTGGGGCGGCTCCGCCGACCTCGGCGGCTCCAATAAGACCGACCTCAAGGGCGCTGAGACCTTCGCCCCGGCTGAGTGCGCCACCAAGCAGTGGCCGAACTGCAGCAAGTACGGCCGTCAGCTCCACTTCGGCGTGCGCGAGTTCACCATGGGCACCATCACCAACGGCATCCTGCTGGGCTCCCACACCCGTCCGTACGGCGGCACCTTCTTCATGTTCTCCGATTACGAGCGTTCCGCCGTGCGTCTGGCCGCCCTCATGCAGATTCCGAACCTGTACGTGTGGTCCCACGACTCCGTCGCAGTCGGCGAAGATGGCCCGACCCACCAGCCGGTGGAGCATCTGGCTTCCTTCCGCGCCATCCCGCAGCTCGAGGTCGCTCGTCCGGCCGACGCTTACGAGACCGCTGAAGCCTACCGTTACTTCTTCGAGAAGAAGAACACCCTGCCGACCGCTATGGTTCTGACCCGTCAGGGCGTCCCGGTTCTCGCCGAGACCGCTGAGAAGGCCAAGGACGGCGTGAAGAAGGGCGCTTACGTGCTCGTCGACACCGAGGGCACCCCGGACGTCATCATCATGGCCACCGGTTCCGAAGTCCAGTGGGCTGTGTCCGCTGCCAAGACCCTGGCCGGCGAGGGCATCAAGGCCCGCGTCGTGTCCGTGCCGTGCGTGGAATGGTTCGAGGAGCAGGACGCCGAATACAAGGAGGCCGTGCTTCCGGCCGCCGTCAAGGCCCGCGTCTCCGTCGAGGCCGGCGTTGCCATGCCGTGGTACAAGTACCTCGGCTCCTACGGCAAGCCGGTGTCCATCGAGCAGTTCGGCCTGCAGGGTGATGGCGCTCAGAACATGATCGATCTGGGCATCACCGCCGAGCACGTTGTGGAAGCCGCCAAGGCCTCCATCGCGGAAGTCGAAGCCGCCAAGTGATGATACGGGGAGGGACACGACAGCATGCGCCCCTCCCCTTTCACCGATAAACAAGATTTGATCCAAAAAGGTATCAAGGAGAAAAAACAATGACTGAAGCAACTCAGCGCACCTCTGACTCCGGTGTCTCGATCTGGCTGGACGACCTGTCCCGCTCCCGCATCGAGTCCGGCTCTCTGCAGGATCTCATCGCCAACAAGAACGTTGTCGGCGTGACCACCAACCCGTCCATCTTCCAGAAGGCTCTGCACGAGGTCGGCCCGTACGATCCGCAGCTGAAGGAACTGGGCAAGGTCGACGTTGAGACCGCCGTGCGCGAGCTCACCACCACCGACGTGCGCAACGCCACCGACATCTTCCGTGAGGTTGCCGAGAAGTCCGATTTCGTTGACGGCCGCGTCTCCATCGAAGTGGATCCGCGTCTGGCTCACGAGACCGAGGCCACCGAGAAGCAGGCCGAGGAACTCTGGGCCAAGGTGAACCGTCCGAACGCCATGATCAAGATTCCGGCCACCCTCGAAGGCCTGCCGGCAATCACCGCCACCCTGGCCAAGGGCATCTCCGTGAACGTCACCCTGATCTTCTCCCTGGAGCGTTACGAGCAGGTCATCGACGCCTACATCGAGGGCATCGCCCAGGCTGACGCCAACGGCCACGACCTGAAGCACATCGGCTCCGTCGCTTCCTTCTTCGTCTCCCGCGTGGACACCGCTGTGGACAAGCTGCTGGAAGCCAACGGCTCCGACGAAGCCAAGGCTCTCGAGGGCAAGGCCGCTGTGGCCAACGCTCGCCTGGCTTACGAGCTGTTCGAGAACAAGTTCGCCAACGATCCGCGTTGGGCCGCTCTTGAAGCCAAGGGCGCCAAGAAGCAGCGTCCGCTGTGGGCCTCCACCGGCACCAAGAACGCCGCCTACTCCGACTGCAAGTACGTCGACGAGCTCGTTGCTCCGTTCGTCGTCAACACCATGCCGGAGAAGACCCTGAACGCTCTCGCCGATCACGGCAATGGCGCTCCGTCCATCAAGGGCACCTACGAAGAGTCCCACGCCATCATGAACAAGCTCGCCGATCTGGGCATCAACATCAAGGATGTCACCGACAAGCTGGAAGCTGACGGCGTAGCAGCCTTTATCAAGTCCTGGGACACCGTCCTCGCCGACGTCCAGGCTGGCATCGACCGCGTCAACGGCTGAATCATTCGCTGATACAGCACCGTTAAACGGATAAAAGCCGAGAGGTCTCCATCTTTTGATGGAGACCTCTTTTTCGTATGCCGAAATAATACGCGCAGAAGACATACGGAAAGACAAAAAGGCCGCGATATCAGATCGCGGCCATAATCGAAAGAAAAGCGAACCGAAAATCAAGCCTGCCAATACGTGCTGAAGAAGTCGCCGATTTCGCCGATGGTCTCCTTCAACATGCTGATGCGAGGCAGATAGACCACACGGAAGTGGTCCGGTTCCTGCCAGTTGAACGCACCGCCGTGGCTGATGAGGATATGCTTGTCATGCAGCAGGTCAAGCGCGAACTGCTCATCGGAATGGATGTTGAACTTCTTCACATCGATCTTCGGGAAGATGTAGAACGCCGCTTTCGGTTTGACCGCGGTGATGCCTGGAATATCGTTGAGCATGTTGTACACCAACTCGCGCTGATCGTAGATGCGGCCGCCGGGCACCAGATAATCCTTGACGCTTTGATGGCCGCCCAATGCGGTCTGCACCACCGACTGCGCAGGCACGTTCGAGCACATACGCATGTTGGCCAGCATGTTCAGACCCTCGATGTAATCCTTGGCGAGACGCTTGTTGCCGCTCAGCACCATCCAGCCGACACGCCAGCCGGCGATCATATGGGACTTCGACAATCCGGAGAACGTCACGCAGAACAGGTCAGGCGCAAGGGACGCGATGGAGATGTGCTCCAACCCATCCATGACCAGACGGTCGTAGATCTCATCCGAGAAGATCATGAGCTGGTGCTCTCGCGCAAGATCGACAATCTGCTGAAGCACTTCCTTCGGATACAGCGCGCCGGTCGGATTGTTCGGATTGATGATGACGATCGCCTTGGTCTTGTCGGTAATCTTGGAACGCATGTCGTCGATGTCCGGATACCATTCGGAATCCTCATCGCAGACGTAATGCACCGCGGTTCCGCCGGCCAGATTCACGCAAGCTGTCCACAGCGGATAATCCGGCGACGGCACGAGTACCTCGTCGCCGTTGTCCAGCAACGCGGATAAGGACAGGTTGATAAGTTCGCTGACGCCGTTGCCGGTGTAGATGTCGTCGATGGACACGTTGGGGATGTTCTTCAGCTGCGCATACTGCATGATGGCTTTGCGCGCGGAGAACAGGCCCTTCGACGGCGAATAGCCTTCCGTGTCGGGCAGCTGCTGCGACATGTCGTAGACCACTTCATCCGGCGTGCGGAAGCCGAACGGTGCCGGATTGCCGATATTGAGTTTCAGGATGTGCGTGCCGGCGGCCTCCATGCGCGCGGCCTCGTCGGCGACCGGTCCACGGACGTCGTACAGCACGTTGTCGAGCTTGTGGGATTTCGTAAAAGTGCGCATGGTTCTTCCTTCTGTCGGTTGCTCGGATGCATCGTCAACATGGTCGGGCTGTTCACCGGCAAAATCCGGCAAAATCGCGGCATGCTCTTCCATGGGAACATCCTTGCCCATCAGCCAATCCTCGTTGACCCGCAGATACGCGGCAAGGAAATGCGCGATATCGGCACGGGGAACGGTTTTGCCACTGACGTATTGGCTCATATGGCTTTTGCCGAGCTTGATATTGAACTTTTCCGCAGCATGAACGAAATCAATCTGTTTAAGCTCGCGTAATGCCATGGCATCATTCAATCTGGTCGAGAATGATTCCGTCATGCCTATCCTTCCAGTTCAATTTAAACAAAAGCTAGTTCAAAGAATAGCACGACAGGGCACCAAGAAAGACAAAGAGTTCAATTTTGGTGGATGTGTTTCATGTCGCTGCATGAATGAGTTCAATTCCGTGAAAAGACTCCATGTGGGGGGGGGTCGGTCAAAGCAGATTGTTCTCAACCCATTGGGCCACGCCGTCATCATTGTTCGAAGGGCAGATCTCATCGGCGATTTTCAACACGTCGGGGTTCGCGTTGGCCACGGCCACTCCCCTGCCGGATTCACGAAGCATGGCGATGTCCACCAAATCGTCGCCGAATGAGACGGTCCGTGACAACGGCGTCGACATGCGATCGGCGAGGATGCTCAATGCATGCTCCTTATTGGCCTGCGGATTCATCAGCATCCACAGCGAGCCTTCGGAGATATGCACGTCGAAATCGTCGGGGATGAGCCGTCCCACACGCTTCCACTGCTCCTCGTTCGGGAACAGGATCAGCTTGTCCGCGGTGCCGTCCGGAACGTCATCGAAATCCGTGTATCGCCAGGTCTGCGTCTTCCAGTATTTCGTGACGTCGAAATTCGTGTACCTGACATCATCCATGACGATGCCCACTTCCATGCCAGGCAGTTCCTCCAGCAGGTACTTGCAGACCTCGCAGGCCCTCTTCGAAGAGAATCCGATCTTCTGCAGATGTCCGTCCTTCGGCAGTGTCGGTGAGGTGAGCATATCGTAATCGGACGAGGCGGGGTTGAAATCCAACAGCGCCCCGTTGAGATAGGCGACGGCGTCAACCGGAAGCTTCTGCACGAACGAGTAGCCGGTGCTGACCGGTCGCGCGGTCTCCACCACGAATTTGATGCCGGCGTCGTGCATGCGGTTGATGCTGTCAATGGATCGTTGCGTCAGGAAACGGTCCTCGAAAGTCTCTCCGTCGTGCAGCAGTGTGCCGTCCAGATCGGCGACGACCATGGTCACGTCATCATATGTGTTGTTTGTCGAAGTCATTTGAATCCTTTGCGGGAGCAATCTAGCCGGAGACAAGTTTGGCCCATGACCGTGAAGCCGGTCATGGGCCAAACCAAATTACGTCAATCAGATGAGGTTGAATTTCGTCATCAGACCGAGGGCGATGATGATGGCCACCCACAGCAGGGCGATGATGACGGTCCAACGGTTCAGGTTCTTTTCCGCGACACCGGAGGAACCCGCGTTCTGGGTGAGTCCGCCGCCGAACATGTCGGACAAGCCGCCGCCTTTACCCTTGTGCATAAGGATAAGCAAGGTGAGCAAGAGGCTGAGGATGACAAGAAGAATCTGCAGTACAAGCTTGACAGTAGCCATAGCGGACACGGGTGAACCTCCAGTTCGTAAACACTGTTTCTGATAATAGCGCATGGTGTTGAAAAAATCGAGCGTCCAACCATGCTTTTTAAAAGTTTTCAGGCGGTTGTTTCCAATGTCAGCTTGCAGATGCGTGTGAGTTCATCGACCTTCAACGCGGAGCCGCCGATCAGGAAGCCGTCCACATCCGGCTCGTTGATCAGTTCCACCGCGTTTTTCGAGGACACCGAACCGCCGTACAGGATTCGCACCGTTTCGCCGACCCGTGTTCCGAACGTATCGGACAGGTCGTTTCGGATCGCCCTGGCCGCGTCCTGTGCCGACTGAGGCGTAGCCACCATGCCGGTGCCGATCGCCCATACCGGCTCGTACGCCACAATCAGCTTCGCGGCCTCCTCATCGGACAGGTCCCGCGTCACGTCGTGCACCTGGCCGACCGCGAAATCGAGCTCTATGCCTTTGCGCCGTTCCTCGTAGCTTTCTCCGACGCAAAGTATCGGCTGCATGCCGGCAGCAAGCACGGCCCTCACCTGGTCGACGATGTTCGCGTCGTCTTCGGGATGGTATTTGCGTCGTTCCGAATGGCCGACGATCACGTACGAGCAGCCGAGATGGGCGATCATATCGGCGGAGACGTCGCCGGTGAACGCTCCCTGCGAGGTGACTGAGACGGCTTGGGCCCCGTAGCGGATTTTCAGATTGTCCGATTCGACGGCGACCTGCACGCTGCGGAGTGAGGTGAATGACGGCATCAATGCGATTTCGCAACGTTTGTAGTCGAAATGGACGGCCCGAAGATTCCATGCAAGCTGCTGTACGAAATACGTCGCTTCAAGATGATCGAAATTCATCTTCCAGTTTCCGGCCACCAAAGGAATCCGTTTCGGCCCCATAATATTCGTCGTCTCCCGTCCGTGCTCGTCAAAGCGAAAGGTCGTTCTTGTGACATTGTATGCGAAATACGCAAAAGGTGCTCCCCCACCCACTGATGAGGAAGCACCCCTTCATGATTCTGAGATCAGTCGAGCACCTTCAGGCCCGGCAGTTCCTTGCCCTCGAGGAACTCGAGGGAGGCGCCGCCACCGGTGGAGATGTGCGAGAAGCCATCCTCCGGGAAGCCGAGGTTGCGCACTGCGGAAGCGGAATCGCCACCACCGACGATGGTGAATGCGCCGGCAGCAGTGGCATCGACGAGAGCCTGGGCCACGGCCTTGGTGCCTTCAGCGAAGGTCGGGACCTCGAACACGCCCATCGGGCCGTTCCACACGACGGTCTTGGAATCGACGATCTTATCGTGGAAGAGCTTCTGGGATTCCGGACCGATGTCCAGACCCATCTTGTCGGCCGGAATGGCGTCGGCGGCCACGACTTCCGGAGCGATGTCCTCATCGGATTTCGGGAAGACCGGGTTGATGACGACATCGGTCGGCAGCACGAGTTCGACGCCGTTCTTCTCGGCGCGCTCCATGTAGCCCTTGACGGTTTCGATCTGGTCCTCTTCCAGCAGGGAGGTGCCGACCTCGTAGCCCTTGGCCTTGAGGAAGGTGTACGCCATGCCACCGCCGATGACCAGACGGTTGGCCTTGTCCAGCAGGTTGTCGATCACGCCGAGCTTGTCGGAGACCTTGGAGCCGCCGAGCACGACGGTCAGCGGACGCTCCGGGTTCACGGTGGCGCGGGACAGTGCCTTGACTTCCTTTTCGACCAGCAGGCCAGCGGCGGCCGGCAGATCGGCGGCGACGTCGTAGTTGGAGCCCTGGGCGCGGTGCACGACGCCGAAGCCGTCGGAGACGAAGACCTCACCGAGAGCGGCGATCTTCTTGGCGTATGTGGCGCGCTCTTCCGGATCCTTGCTGGTTTCCTCCGGGTTGAAACGCACGTTCTGCAGCAGCACGACGTCGCCATCGTTCATAGCGGCGACCTTGGCCTGGGCGTCCTCACCATAGGTGTCGGCAGCCAGCGGAACGGTGATGCCGAGCAGCTCGCCGAGACGGGCGGCGACCGGAGCCAGGGACAGTTCCGGAACGACCTTGCCCTTCGGACGGCCGAGGTGGGCCATCAGAATGACCTTAGCGCCCTGCTCGCGCAGAGCCTTGATGGTAGGCAGGGCGGCCTTGATGCGACCATCATCGGTGATCGTGGTGCCGTCCAGCGGAACGTTGAAATCGGCGCGAACCAGAACGCGCTTGCCCTTGAGATCTCCAAGATCCTTGAGTGTCTTCATGTATATCCTTTCCTAGCCGCTTGTAAGCGTGGAATGGCCATATTGCCACTTACGCATAATACAAGCCCAAACGAACAAAAAACACCATACGACGGAAAAGTCGCATGGTGTTTTGTTTCCGGAAACGAAAATCAGGCCGCTTGACGGCGTGCCTTCTCCGTTTTCTCAGCCAATTGCAGCAGTCGACGGATACGTCCGGCGATCGCGTCCTTGGTGATTGGCGGGTCGGCGAGACGGCCCAGCTGCTCAAGGGACGCGTCGGCATGGTCGAGTCGGAGCTGGCCGGCGGATTTAAGATTGTCCGGAACGTCGTCGCCGAGGATTTCAAAGGCCTGGCGGACCTTATCGCAGGCTTCCGCGGCGGCCTTGGCGCTACGGCGCATGTTGGCGTCATCGAAGTTCGCCAGACGGTTCGCCTTGCCTCGGGCCTCTCCGTCGGAACGCTTTCCGGTCCATTCGCGGGCGGAATGAGGGGCGCCCATGAGGATGAGCATGCGTTCGATGGCATCGGGGTCGCGCAACGTCACACGTTCGGAGCTGCGCAGCTTACGCGGCTTGGCGGTGATGCCGAGACGACGCGCGGTGGAGACCAGCGCCAGCGCGGCCTCATGATTCGGACATACGATTTCGAGATAGCTGGCCTTGCCCGGGTCGGACAGGTGTCCGCCTGCGAGGAACGCGCCACGCCAGGCGGCCTTGATCTGGGCGATCTTGCCGTTGATGATGTCGCCCGGCAGACCCAGCACCATGTTTTTGGTGTAACGGCTGTACAGGCCGGTCTGCAGCACCAGAGCCGCGCTGCCCTTGGGGACGCGGACTATGAAGCGCTGCACCACGCCGGTCGGCGTCTGCCTGGAAACGGGGGTAAGCGTGGCTTCGTGGCCGTACAGATTTCTGATGGTGTCCTGCAGCCATATGGCCGCGTCTTGGGAATCAAGCTGCGCCTGCACGAGAATGTGGTGATCCACCGAGTGCAAACCATTGCCGAATCGAATCATCGCAGTCGCCTGTGCCTTTTTGGCGATGGGCAACTCGTTGTCGATTGCGGCCAGCTCGCTTTTGACGTCATCCAGAAGAGCCAAGAGCCAACCTCCTACTTTCCTGTTCTTCCCTATAATTTCAGGCGAGTCGCGGACTCGACCCGCACTGCTACCGGCTTACTGTGATACCGAATAACTTGGACAAAGCCGGCAGCTTTTCTTTGTATTTGGATACTGTCTTCTCACAATGCGGTCATCAATCGGCCGAACGCTTGTCCAGCTCGCGGGCCGATACGGAGACCGTGAGACCACGCGCACGCAGGCGCTTGGCCAAGGCCTCGCTCATGGCCACGGAACGGTGCTGGCCGCCGGTGCATCCGAACGCGATGGTCACATAGTGCTTGTCTTCCTGCGCATAACCTTCGATGGCGATGGCGATGGCTTTCTCGTAGGCGTCAAGGAACTCCTCCGCGCCCTCGCTGGAGAGCACGTAGTCGCTGACCGGTTTGTCCTTGCCCGTCAGCGAACGAAGCTCCGGCACCCAGAACGGGTTGGGAAGGAACCGGACGTCCGCCACGAAATCGGCGTCTATCGGAATGCCGTATTTGAATCCGAAACTGAAGATATGCACGGAAACCGTGGTCGGTCCGGAACCAAGCAGACCCTCGTACAGTTTCGTGGACAGCTGATGGATGCTCAATGCCGAGGTGTCGATGACGATGTCGGCGTGCTCTTTGAGGTTCTTCAGCAGGTCGCGTTCCTCAAGGATGCCGTCGATCAGACGATTGCCCTGCTGCAGCGGATGGGGCCTGCGCACGGATTCGTAGCGCTTGATGAGCACCTCGTTGCTGGCGTCGAGGAACAGGATGCGGGTCTTCACCCCAAGATCGTCCAGATGGCTCAGCACGGCGGACAGGTCGTCGAAATAGTCACGTGACCTCACGTCGATGACCGCGGCGAGTTTGTGGATGTTCGAACCGGAGCTGGTCATCATGTCCACCAGCGGGACAAGCAGTTTCGGCGGCATGTTGTCGACCACATACCAGCCCATGTCCTCGATGCTGTTGGCCGCGTGGGACCGGCCCGCGCCGCTCATGCCGGTGATGAGCAGCACTTCGAAGCCCGCGGCCGGAGAAGGCGCGCTCGTATGCCTGCCTGCCTGGTTGACGGCGTTGTTCTTTTCGTTCATCACAGGGCCTCCTTAAGCGCGGAGCGCATGGCATGCTCCAATGCTTCGACTTTCTGATGGCTGGTGGGCTCGGTCGGCGGATCGTTGTCCCATATGCCGGTCATCAGCCAGACTTGAATCATGGCTTGGTACAGCAGCATCTCCTCGCCGCCGATGGCGGTGCCGCCGCATGACCTCCAGGCCTGCATGAGCTTGGTCGGGCGGGGATCATAGACCACGTCGAGTAGCGTGCCGTTCGTGACTATGCCGGCTGAGGCAAACGCCTCGGCGATCGGATCGGCGGCAAGGCCGGGGATGGTGTTGATGACGACGTCCGCATGGGACAGCAGATTCACCGCATGGTCCATGGCGACGATGCTTATGGAGCCGACGCCCATATGGCTTTCCGCCAATGGTTCAAGCGCCTCGTTCTTATCGGGATGGCGTGCCACGACGGTGACATGTCCAATGTGGGGCATCTCGGTGCAGGCCGCCAAAGCCGAGGTGGCGGTGTTGCCATTGCCGATGATCACCGCCTCGCCGTCTTGTCCAGAATCCATCCGCATGCCACGTGCCCGATACGAGTGCTCGAAGGCGAGCTCAATTCCCTTCACATCCGTGTTGTAGAGCCTGATCGCAGGGATGGCGGCGTTCTTATCGTTCGCGCCAGACCAGTCGAAGACGGCGGTGTTGGCCACCTTCAGCTCTTTCGCCCACGCGTTGCATGGCACGCCATATGGCTGGATGGTCTTCTTCAACGGCATGGTCAGGCTCAGTCCCGCCCAGATGGAATCAAGCGACTCCAAAAAATCCTCAAGCTCCGTCTCGCCGACCTCGTGCCTGCCATACGACCAGCTGTCAAGTCCTAGAGCTCGATAGGCCGCATTATGCAATACAGGGGAAAGCGAATGCGCGATGGGTTTGCCAAGGACCGCGCACCGATGGTCCACCTCGGTCATGTTCCCTCCCTTACTCTCACCATTCATCATGCTAGCAACGCAGAAGCGATTGCTCGTTACAGATTCTATTTCTTTTCATCTTTCGGACTGTTTCCATCCGATTTCACTGTTCGGAGGGCATCCTCCGCCTTCGAAGCAATGTCAACGGACGAATGCAATGCCTGGTAAATGTTCTCGGCCTTGGCATGGCCGATGCCTTTGACCTGTTCGAAATCCTCCACGCTCGCCTCACGCATGGCGCGTACGGAGCCGAAATGGTTGAGAAGCCGTTTCTGATAGGCTTCGCCGATGCCGGGAATGTCGTCCAAAGCGGAACGCAAAGCTCCTTTGCGTCTGGTCTGACGATGGTAGGTGATGGCGAAACGATGCGATTCGTCACGCACCCGCTGCAGCAGATACATGCCTTCGGACTGACGTTTGAGGATGATCGGATAGTCGTCATCCGGCACCCAAACCTCCTCAAGACGCTTCGCCAATCCGCAGACGGCCACATCGTCCACGCCGCAGTCGGCAAGCGCCTTGGCCGCCGCCATCACCTGCGGTTTGCCGCCATCGACCACGACCAGATTCGGCTTATAGGCGAAATGGCGACGGTTGGTGTTCTGCTGCACGGCATCCGTTTCAGGACCATTCGTGCCATCCGACCTATCATTTTGCGTGGCCATCCGACGCTCGTTGTCCATGCTTTCCCCGGAATCGCCGGCGATGTTGCCATGGCGGAAACGACGGGTCAACGTCTCATACAATGCGCTCAAATCATCCAACGCGCCCTGTCCGTCCGCACCTCGGATGGCGAAACGGCGGTACTCCGACTTTTTCGCGATCGCGTCTTCGAACACCACCATGGACGCTACCTGGAACGCGCCGCCGACTGTGTTGGAAATGTCGTAGCATTCAATGCGCAACGGCGCCTGTTCAAGCCCAAGAGCCTTCGCCACATCGTTCATCGCATCGGAACGTGCGCCCATATCGCTGATACGGCTCATCTTGCTGCGTGCCAACGCCTGCTTGGCATTGTCGTTGGCACGGTCCATAAGCTGTTTCTTGTCGCCTCTGCTGGCTACACGGATGGTGACGGCCGCTCCACGCAATCCGCTTAGCCATTGCTCAAGCCCTGCGCTGCGCGACGGTTCGATTGGAACGATCACCTCACGGGGAACAGGCGCGATTGGAGCCAGCAGGTCGGCACGTCCCGTCTGCTCCTGACGTTCGTTGCGTTCCTTCGTGGCCTGCGCACGGGCGATAGCATCCGTTGCGGTCACGGTCTGTGTCGAACCGATCGCATTGCGCTGCTCGGTCACGACGGTCGAATCGGAGACGGCCGCGCTCTCCCCCGTGGTTTCCGAATATACCTGAGTGATCAGATCGGCGATCAACTCCGCGTCGCTCACATCTTCGACTCGCTCCACACTCCAGTTACGTTCGCCGCGAATTGATCCGGACCGCACGAAGAACGCGTGCACGCTGGCTTCAAGCTCGTCGGACGCGATGCCGAACACGTCGGCGTCGACATCCGAATCGAACACGACGGCGTTCTGCTGGACCACGGTCCCGAGCATTTGGATCTGATCGCGCAGCCGGGCCGCCTTCTCGAATTCCAGTTCGGCGCTCGCCTGCTTCATGTCGCGGGTCAGTTGGGCGATATACGATTTGCCGATTCGGCCGGTCATCACGCCGACAAGCTGCTCGCACATCCTGCGATGCTCGTCAGCGCCGATACGGTTCACGCATGGAGCGGAGCATTTGCCGATCGATGCCAACAGACATGGACGGCCCGTCAACTGCGCCTTGTGGAACACGCTCTTCGAGCATGTGCGCACGGGAAACGTCTTCAGCAACGCGTCGAGGCTGTGCCGAAGATCCCATACCTTGGCGTACGGGCCGAAATATCTGGTATCGCGACGTTTGCGGCTGCGAGTCACCCATACGCGTGGGATGCGTTCGCCTGATGAGATGGCCAGATACGGGTAGGTCTTGTCATCGCGGAACACCACGTTGAATCGTGGGTCGAACTCCTTGATCCACGTGTATTCGAGTGTGAGCGACTCCAGTTCCGTACCCACTACCGTCCATTCGAGGCTGCGAGCCGTCAACACCATGGTCTGGGTGCGTGGATGCAGCTGGTAGAGCGGCTGGAAGTAGTTCGTCAGCCGGTTGCGCAGGTTCTTGGCCTTGCCAACGTAGATGACGCGCCCCTCGCCGTCACGCCACTTGTATACGCCCGGCTGCGCGGGAATGTCGGAGGTTTTCGGACGGAACAGGTCGCGAGTATCCCCCAACAGGGGCGCGCCGTTCTTGTTCACTCCCCTGCCGTCGGATTGGGTGCCGGCGTCCGATACTGCGGTTTCCCGTAACGCATCCGCCGTTTTGCGCCACACGTCCGGACTGTGTCGTTCGAAATCAGTCACAGCATATCCCTAAGGAACTTGCCCGTCCACGACTGTTCGCATTGCGCGACCTGCTCCGGCGTGCCTTCGGTGACGATGGTGCCGCCGCCGTCACCGCCTTCCGGCCCCAGATCGATGATCCAATCCGCGGATTTGACCACGTCGAGATTGTGCTCGATGACGATGACGGTGTTGCCCTTGTCCACCAATCCCTGCAATACGAGCAGCAGTTTGCGCACGTCCTCGAAATGCAGGCCGGTGGTCGGCTCGTCGAGGATGTACACGGTTTTGCCGGTGGAACGCCGTTGGAGTTCCGTCGCGAGTTTCACGCGCTGCGATTCGCCGCCGGACAGCGTCGGCGCCGGCTGGCCGAGCCGGATATAGCCGAGACCGACCTGCACCAGGGTGTCCAGGTAACGCGAGATGGACGGGTACGCCTTGAAGAACTGCGCGGCCTCCTCGATGGGCATGTTCAGCACGTCGGCGACCGATTTGCCGTTGTACTTCACTTCGAGAGTCTCGCGGTTGTAGCGCTGGCCGTGGCATTCCTCGCAGTCCACGTACACGTCCGGCAGGAAGTTCATTTCGATTTTCAACGTGCCGTCGCCGTGGCATGCCTCGCAGCGGCCTCCCTTGACGTTGAACGAGAACCGTCCGGGACCATAGCCGCGCACCTGCGCTTCGGGCGTCTTGGCGAACAGCGTGCGGATTTTGTCCCATACTCCCGTATAGGTGGCGGGATTGGAACGCGGAGTGCGGCCGATCGGATTCTGGTCGACGTGGATCACCTTGTCGCACTGGTCCACGCCTTCCACGCGCGTGTGCTTGCCGGGCACGATGCGCGCGCCGTTCAGCTTGTCCGCAAGCACCGGATAAAGGATCTGGTTGACCAGCGTGGATTTGCCGGAACCGGACACGCCCGTCACGCAGGTGAACACGCCCAGCGGGAAATTGACGTTCAGATTCTTGAGGTTGTTCTCGCGGGCTCCGACCACGCGCAGCTGCTTGGTCTTATGCGTCTTGCGGCGTGCGGCGGGCACTTCGATCTTCCGTCGGCCGGCGATGTAGTCGCCGGTGATGGAGCGTGGCGCTTCGGTGATTTTTCTGGCGGGGCCGGAATACACGACCTCGCCGCCATGTTCGCCGGCGCCCGGACCGATGTCGATGACCCAGTCCGCGTTTCTGATGGTGTCCTCGTCATGTTCGACGACGATCAGCGTGTTGCCGAGGTCGCGCAAATGATGCAATGTGCCGATCAGCCGTTCGTTGTCACGCTGATGCAGGCCGATGGATGGTTCGTCCAGCACATACATGACGCCCACCAGGCCGGAGCCGATCTGGGTGGCCAGTCGGATGCGCTGCGCCTCGCCGCCCGACAGGGTCTTCGCCGCACGCGACAACGTCAGATAGTTCAGGCCGACATCGTTGAGGAAGCCGAGTCGTGCGCGAATCTCCTTGACGACTTCGCCGGCTATCTGCGCGGCCGAGCCTTCGAGTTCTAGGCCGTTGATCCATGCGAGGCTCCGTTCGGCGGACATGTCGCACACGTCCGCGATGGACTCGTCGCCCACGGTGACGGCAAGCACTTCCGGACGCAGACGCCGCCCATGGCACGCCTGGCATGGCACCTCGCGCATGTATGACTCGTAATACTGCTTCATCTGGTCGGAATCGGTTTCGTCATGCCGGCGCATCAACGTGCGCACCACGCCTTCGAAACCGGTGGAATACTCGCGCATGCGACCCCAACGGTTGCGGTACGAGACCTGCACCTTGAAATCGCGGCCATACATGATGGCGTTGCGCGCGTCCTTGGGCAGATCCTTCCAAGGCGTGTCCAGGTCGAAGCCCATCTCATCGCCGAGTCCCTCAAGCACATGGCGGTAGTATTCGCCGGTGCCTTTGGTCATGCCCCACGGTTCGATGGCGTTCTCGTTCAGCGTCTTGTCCGGATCGGGAATGACCAGTTCGGGGTCGATTTCCAGCTTGTATCCGATACCCGTGCATTCAGGGCAGGCGCCATACGGCGCGTTGAAGGAGAAGGTGCGCGGTTCGATCTCGTCGAGTTCCAGCTGATGGCCGTTCGGGCAGGCGCGTTTCTCGGAGAACGGCTTGCGACGGTCCGGATCCTTCTCGTCCAAATCGACGAAATCGGCGACGACCACGCCTTTGGAAAGCTTCAACGCCGTTTCGATGGAATCGGTCAGACGCTGGCGGATACCGTCCTTGACCACCAGACGATCCACCACCACTTCGATGGTGTGCTTCTTCTGCTTGGCGAGTTTGATGTCATCGGACAATTGCCGCATCTCACCGTCGATCAGCGCACGCGCGTAACCATCGCCACGCAGCAGTTCGAGCAGATCCTCGAATTCGCCCTTGCGGCCGCGCACGACCGGCGCGAGAATCTGGAAACGCGTGCGTTCCGGATACTTCAGCAACGTGTCCACCATCTGCTGCGGTGTTTGCGCGCTTACCAGGGCGCCGCATTCCGGACAATGCGGAATGCCGGTGCGGGCGAACAGCAGTCGCAGATAATCATAGATCTCGGTGATTGTGCCGACCGTCGAACGCGGATTGCGGTTCGTGGTCTTCTGGTCGATCGAAACCGCGGGGCTCAGCCCCTCGATGAAGTCGACGTCCGGCTTGTCCATCTGCCCCAGAAACTGGCGCGCGTACGCCGACAGCGATTCGACATACCTGCGCTGGCCCTCGGCGAACAGCGTATCGAACGCCAACGAGGATTTGCCCGAACCCGACAGGCCGGTGAACACCACCATGCGGTTGCGAGGAAACTCCAAGTCCACGTTCTTGAGATTGTGCTCGCGAGCGCCTTGGATGGTGATTTTGAGGTCGTTGGGTAGGTGGGTGAGGTCTGCTATGAGTGAGTCGCCTGTTGTTTTCATGGGGGCTTTTTTGATTTCGCGTGTGAGGAATGCGTCGCTGGTGAGTACGCGTTCGACCACGACTTCGTTGTGTGTCGTGTTGTTGCGTTTGGTTGTCATGGTGTTCTTCCGCTTGGTGTTGCCTGTTCTGTTGTATAGAATAGCGTATTTTTGTTGTGGTTTCGAACAGGTGTTCTATTTGGTGTTGTTGTTTGGTATGTCGTTGCCGGGTATGTCGATTGGCCAGTGGTGTTGGTCGTGCAGGATGGTTGTGGCGTCGCGTATGGGGATGCGTTCCTGTTCGATGCGTAGGTATTGGATGTCTGTTCCTGTGCAGAGTGTTTCGTAGAGTTTGCGTTCTTCGGTGGTGAGTCCGGGTGTGGGTTGTGGGGTTTGTGTGGTGAGGGGTTTGTTTTTGGCGTCGAATTGGGTGCCGTATTGTTCGTATGTCCGGTATGCGGTGGTGTCCATCAGTATGGATGTGCATGGGATGCCGGTGGCGCGTAGTTTGGAGAGGATGTCGAGTCCGTTGGCGTCCATGTCGCCCCAGTAGATGATGTTGGGGATGGTGGTGAGCCATGGCAGGAGTGTTGTGATGTGTGATGTTGCGGCGTATCCGTTGCCGAGGATGCAGATGGCGTGTTCGACGGTGGGCATGGCCTGGTAGGTGTCTTTGTTTTCGATGATGATGGCGTGTTCGATGTCGGTTGGCTGGCTGCGGACCCATGGTTGGGTGACGATGAGGTCGGGTTGGTCGTGGTGTTCGGCGTCCATGAGGCGTAGTCGGAGTTCGTTCGGGCGTTCCTGGAAGGTGAGGTTGTCTTGTCCGGTGAGCTGGCATATCGCTTTGCGGCGTTGGGAGTTGGGTGCGCCGAGCCATTTGGCGCTGAATCCTGGGATGGGCGCCATGCGTGGGGTCATGGTGTGGCAGTCGTGGTTTGCGAAGTAGTGGGCGGCTTGGATGACGAGGTGGAAGTCGGTGTCGTCGTGGTCTTTGAGGGTTTTGGCGACGTTCATGGCGTTCTCCGGTTCGAGGCCGAATTCTTTGGCGAGCGCGCTCATGCGGTCGTGTTCGCGTAGGTAGCGTTCGCGGGTTTGTTTGGTGGCGATGCGGAGGGCGGTGTCGAGGTCGGGTATGGTCACGGAGTCGATGAGCGGGCTTTTTTGTTGGATGAGTCCGCTGGAGACGATTTTGGTTTTCTCGCTGGTTTCGCAGTGGTGTTGCCGCGCCCAGTCGCGGATGGTTTCGTTTTGGGCGCGGATTTGGTTGTAGTGCTGCTCTAGTTCGGCTTGTTTGGGCAGTCGGATGGTTTTGCGCAGCGGCCAGGATTCGTCGGTGTCGTACATGTGCCTGGTGAGGTGGGGCGTCGACGTATTCGTCGAGTTTCCGGCGGATGTCCGTTTCGCCTGTGGTGTTTCTGGCCGCTGCCATATTATGCCTCCGTCGCGGGTTGCGTCTGCTCGACGGTGGCGTCTTGTGTTTCGGCTTGCGTTGCCGGCTCGCGGTCGAGCTCCTGCAGGTACGAGTTGCCGGTTGCGGGATCCTTGTATGCCACGTACGCCTTGTCTGCGATGCTGAGGATTTCGGCGGTTTTGCTTTCCGGCGCGGATACGATGATCTGGAAGCCGAGGCGCGGCAGCACGGTCAGCGCGCGTTTCGTGTAGCGTCCGTCGGCTTTGATGAGGGCTTCGTCCAGGAACAGCGTGGTGTAGGTGGGCTTGCCGGTCAGGTCGCCGCCGAGCAGGTAAATCAGGGCCGCGCCGTAGACGAACGAGGTGAGTTCCTGCAACGCGCCGCCGGACTTGCCGCCGGTGGAGCTGATGCGCTCGTCGGGCAGATCGTTATGGTGCACGATCGCGTAGAACGAGCTGCGCACGCGCGGATCGAGGTTGCGCGCACCGTATTCCTTGATGCCGTTCGTGTCGCGAATCTGGCCGAGTTCCGCCTGGAGCCTGCCGATGAACGTTTCGCAGCCTGCGAACGCCTTGCGCGTCTCCATGGGATTGCTGCGCGCGTTGCGTGTCCAATCGTCGAGCTTCGACATGATGCGGCCCAACGAGGATTTGAACTGCCGGTCGATCGGGTGGAAGTCCACGTGGAGCGAGAGCCTGCCGCCGCGGGGGCCGAACTGTTGGCCTTTGAGCATGCCGTTGATGCGGTCGAGCTGCTCCCTGACGTTCTCCTCGTCGGTGTTGAACGCGCGGTTGAGCTGTTGGAAGCTCATATACAGCTTTTCGACGCTGTTCGCATACTCCTCGTCGGTCGCGGCGCGGGTGACGAGCATGTTGAAGTTCTTGAGCTCGTCAAGGAAATACGGATAGTCCTCCACGCTCGCCATGACGGTGTCGCCCTCCGTGGAATGGTGCTTCAGATAGTCGCCCATGGCGCGTTCCGTGTCGGCGCGCAATTGGACGGCACGCTCGTCGATCTGCTGGAGTCTCGCACGCACGGTGTTGCCGATTCTGCGCAGCACGCGCACGTCGAACGGCGCCGTCCCCTCACGGTCGAAACCGCCGGCGATGCGCTGCGGCCGTTCCTGCGGACGCGACGTGTCGAAACAGGTCTCATACGTGTCGGCCAGCAGATTCGACACCATGTCGGACAATGCGGCATCGTCGAAATCGGAGTCGCCATGCATGTCGAGCCATGCCTGTTCGGCCTGGACGGCATGCTGCGCGTTTTCCAATTCCGCTTCGGCACGGTACCTGGTCTTGCCCTCGTCGTCCTTCTGCCGTAGCAGCTGTTTCAACTCGTCCTGCAATTGTGCCAGTTCCGGATCGCTTTCGATCCGTTCGATCTGCAGACGGATCCGTTCCGCCTTCGTCTCGAGCCCGTCCACGTCGATCTTGCCCCATGGCAGATCCGCGACGGTCAATGCGAGCTCATGCTCGTCCTGCAGCAGAGTCATGGCGTTGGCCATCTGCCTGCCGCGGCGGTCGGCGTCCTCCAACGCCCGTTCCGCCCCGTCAAGCTGGCGTTCCAATTCGGCCAGATACCGTTCGTTCACGAAGCCGATGACCTGACGCAGGCCTTTGACGCCATGGAATCCACGGTCGCCGGATTTGATCTGCCCGTCGACCTGCACCTGCCGTTCGGCCCGGTCCATGTCGTCGATCGCCTCCACGCAACGCGCGTCGAACCGTTGCGACGCGGTCTGCTCCTTCAACCATCCGACGAACGGCGAATCCTCCTTGTACCGCAGCTTCGACGACATCCACCCCTCGTTGCAGGCCGAATCGTATTGCGCGTCGGTATCGACGAAACGCCAGGCACGCCGCGTCATACGCGTCGGATCGATCGCGCTGACCTTCGCGGCGAACCCCTGCTCATGCCGCTTGTCCACGAGAATGGTCTGCGCGATGGGCGCGTACGTGACGTCCATCGCCAGACGCCATTGCTCGTCCCCCTCGTCCACGTCCATCAGTTCGGCCACGTACGACAGTTCCGTCTCGTCCAAGCCAGTCGCCCGTGCGATGAGCGTGCGCGCATGGTCCATGTCGTCGCTGATGCGCGTCCTGTGTTCGATCTTGCGCCGGTAATCCTGCCTCAACAGGTCGCGTTCGCCCTGCCGGGCGTGACGTTCCACCACCATCCGCTGGTATTCGGATCGCGCGTCTTCCAAACGCTTGTCGTACGTATCGAGCGACAAGGCGAGCGCGGCGCGTTTGGCGTTCCATGTCTGCTCGTCGGCGGGGAGTCTGCCTTCGACGCGTTCGAACCGTTCGGCGATGGCGTGCCGTTGTCTGCGCGCCTCGTCGGCGTCCTGGCGTGCGCGTTCGAAGTCCTTGCCGAGCTGCTGCAGGCTGCCGCCGTCGATGCCGTTCATGCGTTCTTTGACGGCTTCGATTTGCGTGTCGAGTTCGTCGATGCGCTGCTGAGACCGGTCGATGGCGTCCTGGGATTCCTTGGCTTTGCGTTGCGCCGATGGCAGTCCGGCGCGTACTTCGCTGGCCATGCGCGACCATGTCCATGCGGCGAGCGTCGTCTCGCCTTGCTCGCGGTCGGGGTCGATGGGCGTGTATTCGCGGCGTTCGCTGGCTTGTTTGGCGTATTCGCCGTAGCGGGCTTGTATGTCCTGCAGGATGGCGACGCGTTCCATTTTGTCTTCCATGCTGTGGAAGTTCTCGCTGAACCGGTTGTAGTCGTCGACGGTTTCGCGGGCGAGCCGGATGGATTCGGGCACGTCGAGCACGCCCTGTTTGAAGATGTCGTCGAGTTTGGAGGGCGCGTCGGCGGATTGGATCTTGTGCAGGAGCCTGCATGCTTCGGCGCTTAGGCCCATGTCCTGCCAGATGGAGGCGTGGAACGCCTGCGCGTTGACGTGCGTCGTGCATCCTGGGTAGGTCTGTTCCATCAGTCCTCGCGTGAATGACGTGTCGCGGTGCCGGTCCATGAGGCGCGGGTCGATGGTCTGGTTCCAGGTGACGTATTGGCGGCGCAGTCCGTCCGGCCCGTCGCCTGCGGTCAGGTAGAGGAATTTTGCGCAGGACAACAGTCCGCCGTCGCTGCGGTTCGCGTATGTGTCGACGATCGCGCCCCAGATGTTCTGCGGGGTGCCGTCCGCGTCCCTGCCGCGCAGGAAGATCGGGGTCTCACCGTTTTCGCCGTCGCTGATGCCGATCATGCCGCGCAGGTACGTGTAGTCGTTGCGTTCCGAACGTCCCGAATTCGACGCCTTATTGTAGGGGGTGCCGGATGGGTAGAGCAGCGAGATCTGCGCGTCGACGAGCGTGGATTTGCCCGATTCGCTCGCGCCGGCGAGCAGTGTCACCGGCATCGCATCGTCCATGGACGGGCGGAACACGTGGTAGCCGCCGTAGGAGCCCCAGTTGACGATCTGCCGGCTTTGCAGCATCCAACGGTCGGAAACGATTTTCATGCCGTCTTCCATCAGTGTTCCCCTCCATCAAAAGCGTCATCGGCCGAATCGAAATCGAACGCGTCCTGCTCGACGCCGGACGAAACCGTCCCGGTCGAATCGGAAGTATCGCCACCATCCGCGCCGATGGACGAATCGTCATAACCATCGCCATCCGCGTCTTTCATACCATCGCCGTCCGTATCATCGGAGCCGAGCCACCGGTCGGCGAGCTTCTGGTCGAGCACCATCGGCACCAATGGCGTGAGCACGTACATGTTCTCGTCCCCCGTTTCCGCGAGATACCCGTAGGTGCGCATGCGCGAGATGACGGACGTGATCTTCTTCGCCGTGCCCTCCTCGTCGTTGCTGGCCGTGAGGAAGCCCGCTCCCGTGGCGAGCAGCGCGCGGATGTCGTCGAAGCTGATGAGCCAGTCGCCCGGCTTCGTCTTCTGGTTCTCGTACTCCAGCACCTTGATGCGCAGGGCCGCGAGCGTGGCGGCCTCCTCGCGGGTGAGGCTCACACGCGTCTTCAACGAGCGGATGTTCGTCTCCGCGTCCGTGACCGGCGACGCGTACATGATCCGGTATTTCGTGTTGTCGACCAGTCTGAGCATGTCGTTGTTCAACGACCGTTCCACGGCCTCACGGTACTGGCACGCCCTGTCGTACAGGCTGCCGCCGATGTAGCGTTCGCGTTTCAGCGCGATCGCGGCCATACGCGCCTCAAGAGGCATGTCTCCCGTATCCCCGTCGAACAATGCCGGCCTGTCCCTCGTCATATCCGGCCCTTCGGACGGCATGCCGGATTCCGGGCCTGTCTCCTCTTCGATGCCGATGCCAGTGTCGAATCCGTCGGTGTTGTCCGTCATGCTCATCCCTCCTCGATGATCTCGTCAAGCGCCGCCTCGGTGGTGAGGATCGGCCTGGTGCGCCACACGCGCTCGCCTCCGTCGATGGATACGCAATGCCATGCCACGGTTGCCGGTCCGTCCTGCGTGCGTAGGGCGCTTAGGAAGCCGATCAGCTCGCTTTCGCGCCGTTCCTCCCGGGGCAGCCGGTTGAAGCTCGCCGCGAAATCCACGAACCTGCCGTCCGCCGTTTTGACCGGATCGCGCCTGATGAGTCCGATCATGTGCGTCAGCCGCGGGCCGCACATCTCGACCATGGCCTTCAGGTCCGGCGCGTCGACGTTCGTCGAAGGCGCGTCGTCCAATCCGGCCGTGGCCGCGCGCGCCATCGATTTCGCGGGCCTGGACGGCAATGCCTGGAATTGCGCCGTGCCGGTGTCCGTACGGTATGGGCGTTCGTCCGAGCCGGGGTGCGTCTTCGCGTCGTCGCTGGCCCGCACGAACAGTCTGTGGAGCTTGTCGAGCATGGTGCGGTAATGCGTGTCGGTCTGCTGGCGCACCAGACGGCTCACCGCCTCGTCGGATATGCGGATCTGCCGGCGCACGTCCTCGATGCCCTCGTAGATGCGTTTGAGTTCGGCGCGTACCTGGGCGAGCAGGATGCCGGGCTCGCCCTCGAGATACGGGTTCTGGGCGATGTCTCGCACCGCCTCGTCGATTTCGCGGCGTCCCTCGTCGGTGACGATCACCTGGAACGCGTCCTCGAAACGCCGGCCGCTGTCGGATTCGTGGAACGACCTGTGGTATTCGTCATGGTAGGTGCCGAGCGCCTGCTCCACGCTGATGGAGCCCGACTGCATGCTTCGGCGCAGATTGTCGCCGTTGTCGCGTTCCTCGAGCGCCAGTTCGCGCAGGTCGATCGGCACGCCGCGCAGCGTGTTGTGGATGACGCCGATGATGTCGCCCACCTGTTGGGAGGTGAGCTTGTCCAACGTGTCGCTGTGCTTCAATTCGTCGATCTGCTTTTGCCGCTCCTCGATGTCGCGTTCGAGCAGGCGGATGCGTTCGCGGGGGTCGGCGGTCAGCTGCATGCGCGCATGCTCGATCTCCATGATGATGCTGTTGGCCTGCGCGCCGGACAGCGCTTTCGTGGTGTCCTCGAGCCGGTCGAGCGCCTCGATCGCACGGTGGGCGCGCGCCGTGAGACGGTACAGGTAGCGGTGGGCTGCGACGTCGAGCGAATTGGCGAGCCAGGCATAGTCGCCTTCGCCTTCCTTCGTCAGCTGCTGCAGGATCGTGTGCGCGGCTTCCGCGGACGTCTGCCCTTCCTTGGGCGTGTAATCGCCCGTTTCCGCAAGTCGGGTCAGACTGCGGGAGAACCGTTCCTCGACGATCTCGCGTGGCAGCTCGCCGGTGAGCGGGTCGAACGTGGAGCGCAGCAGCGCGACGTACAGCATGGAATTGCCGCGCAGCAGCAATCGCAGCACCCCGGTCTCATACACGGGCCGGAGCCGTTCCATTTCCCGTCTTACATCCGCCAACGGCGTCCCGTCCTTCCCTTAGCCACAAGTTTCCCGATGCGCATCCATTGTAAGATAGCATGTCCGTTTTCCCGTGATCGCGGCGGGAAAACCGTCCGGCGCGAACGTCATTTGAAGATGACGTAGCGGCACAGCAGGAAGCCCCAGACCGCCTGCATGCCCATGGTGACGATCTTGACCGCCATGGTGGGCCAGCCGAGCAGTCCGGGGATCCAGGCCATCATCAGGTTGGAGAACAGCAGGTTCCAGCAGTACATGGCCACGAACATGGCTATCGAACGCGCGTAGTTCGACGAGGATTTGAATGTGACGTTGCGGTTCATGACGTAGTTGAATGAGCCGGAGCAGAAGACGGCCACGGCATTCGCCAGACGGAACGGCAGGCCGGCCAGCTGAAGCACGGCGAACACGCCGAATTCCACGAAGGTCTGCATGGCCGAAACGCCGCCATAGCTGAACAATTGTCTGACGATGCCGTTTTTCGGTTTTCCGTCCGTCGGCATGCGGTCTCCTCCCGGTCGTCTCAAACGCTACGGCTGGAAAGCATAGTCACACATGTGGCTACGGACGCGCCGGAGGCGTTTCGGCCCGGCGGAATGAAAAAACGGAAGGACGCCCCTTCCGGAGTTTCCGGAAGAGGCGTCCCCCACGTTTTCGGATCGTGTCCGCTCAGATGCTCATCGCCATGAGCTGGGCCGCATACTCCTCCACAAGCTCGCTGTCGCGCTCCGTCCAGGAATGGCTGGCGGAATCGTCCGGCACGAAAGTGGTGTCGATGTCGATGTTCTCGTTCATTTCCTTAATACCTCCGTTCGTCCCACTTGCCCCCGGCGACATTGCCGACTTTCATGGAACAGGCAAAAGTCTGGACCATAAACGCGTTCGATGCAAGAGCGTGTTCACATCGTGGTCAAACGTTTTTCCTCCACGCGTACATGCCGTGCCTCCGGCGTGAAGACGATACGACGGAGGCATCCCTGCCACCAACCAAAGGAGGACGATGATGAGCGACGAACGCGATGAGGCCGAACCGATCGAACTGGGATACATCGAGGACCTCGGGGACATGATTTCCTTTCAGGAGGGGTCCACCGTGTCCCGCACCGTCATGCAGAAGGCCGGAGGCAACGTGGTGCTGTTCTCCTTCGACACGGGCGAGGAGCTCAGCGAGCATACGGCCGCGATGCCGGTGTTCGTGCAGACGCTGAAGGGACGGCTTAAGGTGACGGGCAACGGCAGGACCGTGGAGCTTGTTCCGGGAGGCCTGGCCTACTTTCCCACCCGCATCCCGCACGCGATATACGCCGAGGAGCCGTCCGTCATGATGCTGACGATGGTCACGCCGGCACGCGACAACATCGGCGACTGAAAAAACAAGACCGCCGGCATCGGATTCCATTGGATTCGCCGATGCCGGCGACTGCCGGAAATACAAGAAAAGCTCCCTCCCGGGAGCTTTCGTTTTGTGGAGCGGACAACGGGACTCGGACCCGCGGTCTCAACCTTGGCAAGGTTGCGCTTTACCAACTAAGCTATGTCCGCATGTTTTCCACCTTGGTGGGCAACGAGTTGAAAATATACAGGAGCGTCCGCCATCGCGCAAGCCCGGCGTGTCGCGTTTTTGCGGCGCCGGACTCGCGGCAGCTCCGCACGACGGTCAGACATAGTCGTACGGCATGCGCTTTTTAACGCGCCAGAACACGATAAGCGCGATGCCGAGCAGCAGCGCGTAGAAGCCACGGTCCGTCCACAATCCGTAGACCGCGCAATACAACACCAACGCGCGTAACGTATAGAACACGATCCTGCGCATGCCGGAACGCTCCCTGGTCTCCACCGTCATGCGCGTGAAACCGCCGCCCAACGTGCGGCCGGCGCGCCTCCACGGAATGATTCCTTCGAACAGGACGAACATGACGATGGTGGCCACGGCGGAGACGGCCGCATTGACGTTGTTCGCGCGGTTCACATCGAACAGCACGCCAACCAGATAGATAAGCGCCGTGACGGACAGCGACGCCGTTTCGACAAGGAACAGGTCGATCGCGAGCGCCACGCAGCGGCGCACGAAGCCTGGCTCGGTGGTGATGGCGTCTTCGTCGATGCGCTGTTGGGGTAGGAAGTGGGCGACAATGCTTCCCATGGCGTAGCCGAGTATGCCGCCGAGGGTGTTGGTGATGAGGTCGTCGACGTCGAATAGGCGGTAGGCGCATGGATAGATGCCCCAGATGCCGGTCAGCTGGGTGGTTTCGATGAGCAGCGAGGTGAGGAACATGGCCGACAACGCCGTGGCGAATTTCCAGCGGAAGACGCGTTTCATGAAGTAGCCGAGCGGTAGGAAGAACACGACGTTCATGGCCAGTTGCATGACGCCTGTGATGCCGTCGGTTCGGATGTCGTGGATGAATTCGAATGGGTTGAGTTGTGGCCTGAGATGGTGGGCGGCGCAGTAGGTGGCCGGGTTTTCTGGCATTGGGTACATGGTGAAGCATGCGAGCGCGATGAGGTAGAGCACCACGAGATATGCGGTCAGTGCGGAGGTGAAGCGTAGCCGGTTGTCGCGGTGGTAGAGCAGTGCGAGCACGGGCAGGGTGAGTAGGAGTGAGAGGAATGGCCAGATTGCGATGGCGAGCGCGAATGGCTTGCTGAAGTAGAGGACGTATGACATGGCCGGTTTCCTTTGCTGGGCGTGTGGGATGCGCGTGGTGTGTGCGTGGGTTTCGTTTCCGTTGTTGGTTCAACGGTAGTACGGCTGGTCGTGTCCGTGGCATCGTCCGTCGTATTCATTCCTTGGCGTAAATGTTGGGGTGACTCATCCTCTGGTATGAGATGGCCCGGCGTGTTTCTTCGTGTCTTTTTCCTCTTGCTTTTTCCGTTGGATTGCTTGGCGTCTGATCCGCGCGGAACCGATTTCGGACATCGTCTTCGCCGTCACCGCGGGAATCCTGTTCATGGCGTTCACGCCGAAACTGCTCAGCGAATAACGGAAGCTCCCGCCTTCCACGCGGAAGGCGTGAAAGGCGGGAGCTCTTATGGGAAGACTAAGGCGGATTTTAAATCCGAGGAATAGTCACCTTTTTGGCACCGGTCATGTAATGCCAGAAATCTTCCGTCCCCGGAATAAGGTCATGCAGAGCGCCTGATGTTTTTTCGACCGCTACGCTCGGTGTGCCCGGCACCGGATGGTCATCTGTTGAAGACGCGAAATCGAGTCCGATGATCCACGCATCGGCACTCTCCGCGGCACCAATCGCCTTCATTCCAGGATATTCGGCGAGAACGAGATTGATGGCATCGGCCAATATCATCTGACCCTCCTTGCAGCATTCCAGTACTGATTCGTCGGATTCGGCTTTATACGCTTTATACGCGTCAAAACGTCACCGTCCATATTCAAATACCATGAGTCGTTTGCCGATCTCGTTTGCGGAGCGGGGGAATCATTCCGCCTGTTTGACGCGTTCCATCGTAGTATCCGTTGAAGGGCGTTCTTGTTGGTCTTGGTATCCATTCCTCTTATCACGTTTCCGCTGTATGCTTTAGGGAAAGCTGTTATGTGGGAGGATCATGCGGACCACGAAAAGCAAGAAACCCATCACCGTCGTATCGGTATGCGTCGCCGCCGTGGCATGCGCTGTCGGCGCGTACCGGTTCGTCTACCTGCCACTCCGGCCTGCCGATGTCAGTCATGCTCGGATCAGCATCAACGCGACGGGCAAGTTCGACGAATCCCAGATCGACGGCGCGGTGAAGGCGGATCTTGCCAGGCTGAAATCCTGGAACGGTTGCCGCGTGGATGCCGTCCGATATGACGCAAAGCGTTCGGCCACGCTACTTGCAGCCGAACACGACGTCACGGCTTCCGGCGGCAGTTCTTCGATTTCCACGGCCATTGACGAATACGGGATGGACAATGTGATTTACCTGTCCAATGACATCTCTTGCCGTGCGGGCTCGCAGAACTCGTCCCAAGATGGCTGGGGAAGCTGGTACGCGTGGAATCCCGGTTCCGCGCGGGCGGAACACGGATGGATCTTCATCGACGAGGGATATTAAAGTTCAACGGAATACCGTGCACCATGCCATGATGTCGAAACCATACGATGACGATTGGCTTTAGTACAGCATTGATAAAAAGCGGGCCTACGCGTCCTGATCACGCGGAACGCAAACCCGCTTTCGATGGCATAGTCATCGCTTGGCTTATCTGGCTACTTGGTCGAGGAACCACTCGTCATGGCTGGCCGATTTTCCATCCGTTGCGTTCGCGAGCGTATGTGCTTTGCACGGATTGATGCCGCTATACCCGTGCGGACCTGCAGTCGTGCGACTCCGGCCAATCAGTCAAGGATGATGCCGGCTTCACTCATCTGCCGACGGGCTGCGATACCGAGTTCCTCACTGACCGGTTCGGTCAGGTTCTCGATGACATGCACTTCGAAACCCAGCTTCTTCGCGTCGAGAGCGGTCTCCTTGACGCAATGCGATTCGGCCAGTCCGACCACATCGACCCGTGTGATGCCCGCGGTCTTCAACCCGTTGGCGAGTGTCCTGCCCGCGGCCATGGCGGTGGAGACTTCCTCACGGGTGGGAATGCGGTCGGTGTTGTCCTCAAAGCCTTCGAAGCCGGAATATGAGGGGGAATACTGGCCCTTCTTGAAATGATGTTCGATGTTCAATGCGGCGATGGCGGGATGCAGTTCGGCATTGGCGGTTCCGGCCTTGCCGTGCACCGGCCAGGTATCCACGAAATCAGGATGTTCGGACCAGTGGGTTCCCGGCTCGATATGCCAGTCCTGCGTGGTCGCGATATATGCGTATTCGCTCCGACGCGCGTTCACATAATCCGCAATACGTTCGGCGACCGCATTGCCTCCCTGCACGCCCAGTTCGCCTCCTTCGCAGAATGTTGGCTGCACATCCACCACAATCAAAGCCTTTGCCATGCTTCTTCCCTCCTGAAAGGTTCCGAAACCACTGTAGCGAATCGATCACGTGATTGGATAATTCGTTTCATCCACAACGTCGTCGTGATATATGCGCCTTTCCCCACGGCCCATCCTATAATCTGAAGAGACGATGGCACGTAGGAAAATATGAGACCGGTGGAGCCGTTGCGCGTATCGAGCTATGCCACCGGTCCGTAGGTCGGTTCTGCCGGATATGGAAGTGTGGTTTTGTTAAAAAGCATGGATGATCTGATTGTGTCGGGGCTGCGCATCGATTGGAATATGCTGACTGATTCATACGTCAGTCGAATTCCCTCATTGCGTTCGATTGACGAACTTGAATTCCACAAGAATGTCACCTTTCTGGTAGGCGAGAACGGTAGCGGCAAATCAACCTTGCTGGAAGGCATCGCCGTCGCCTGCGGCTTCAACGCGGAAGGCGGCACGCGCAACTACCGTTTCAGCACATACGATGACACGTCGGATCTCGCCAAGGCGATGACGATATACCGGCAGTATGCGATCGGCCCATCAAGCTTCTTCCTGCGTGCGGAAAGTTTTTTCACGCTGGCGACACAGGCTCGTGAATACAGTCGCGGATATGGCGACATGTCCCGTTTGCACGAGATGTCGCATGGCGAAGGATTCCTGGAGATACTCCTGTCCCACACGGGAAAGGGTCTCTATCTTATGGACGAACCCGAATCCGCGCTCTCGACACAGCGGCAATTAACTCTGCTGGAGCACATGTACCGAATGGCAAACGACGGATCGCAATTCATCATCGCAACCCATTCGCCGATTCTGCTCGGTCTGCCGGATGCGGAAATCCTGTCATTCGACGAAAACGGCGTCCATCCCTGCGATTATGAGGATACGGACAGCTATCAAATCACCAGGGTCTTCATCAACCACCGCGAATCACTGCTCCGGCATCTGCTTGGAAATGAAACGTGAGATGAGGTGAAACGGTTGCGGGTGTTCGCTATGATGTTCGATTGGCGTTTGAAGGAACACGAAAGACTAGAGGTATCACGGCATGGCGATTGAGGCGCAGGGACTTGAGATTCAGATCGGTGCGCGCACGTTGCTGCATCCCACCAACTTCCACGTTGCCAAGGGGGACAAGATCGGTCTGGTCGGACGCAATGGAGCAGGCAAGACCACGCTGACCCGTGTGATCACCGGCGATATGCTGCCGACCGCCGGCAAGGTACGTGTCTCCGGCAAACTCGGCTATCTGCCACAGGACACGCATGCCGCCGACCCGGAGCAGACCGCACTGGACCGCATGATGAGCGCGCGCGACATCGCTTCGATCATCAAACGCATACGCAAGGCCGAAAAGGACATGACCGATCCGGATCCGGATGTCATGACCAAGGCGATGAACCGCTACGACAAGGCCATGCAGGATTTCGAAAAGGCCGGAGGCTATGCCGCACAGTCCGAAGCGACCGCGATGGCGGCCAGTCTCGGCCTGCCGCAGGACGTGATGGGCCAGCAGTTGGGTACGCTTTCCGGCGGTCAACGCCGCCGTATCGAACTGGCGCGCATCCTGTTCTCCGATGCGGATACGCTGATCCTTGACGAGCCGACCAACCATTTGGACGCGGATTCCATCGAATGGCTGCGCGGCTATCTGAAAAAATACGAGGGCGGTTTCCTGGTCATCTCCCACTCCACCGAACTGCTTGACGAAGTGGTGAACAAGGTGTGGCATCTGGACGCACAGCTCGGCCAGATCGACATGTACTCGCTCGGCTGGAAGGCCTACCTGCACCAACGCGTGGTCGACGAGGAACGTCGCCGCCGCGAACGTGAAGTCGCAGAGAAGAAGGCCGAACGTCTGATGCAGCAGGGCATCCGCCTGCACGCGAAAGCCACCAAGGCCGTGGCCGCGCAGAACATGATGCGCCGCGCGGAGAAACTGCTGGAGAACACGTCCGAAGCACAGAAGAAGGAGAAGGTGGCGGACATCCGCTTCCCCGAGCCGGCACCTTGCGGACGTACGCCGATCATGGCGAAGGACATCTCCAAAGCGTATGGTTCGAACATCGTGTTCGCAGGCGTGAATCTGGCGATCGACAAAGGTTCACGTGTGGTGATTCTGGGCTATAACGGCGCGGGCAAGACCACCACGCTGCGTCTGCTCGCCCATCTGGAGGATCCCGACACCGGATCCGTGGAATATGGACATGGCTGCAAAATCGGCTATTTCGCACAGGAACACGACACATTGGACCTTGACGCCACCGTGTTGCAGAATCTGATTCACGTGGCACCGGAACTTGACGACACACAGGCACGTTCCATCCTTGGGTCGTTCCTGTTCTCCGGCGATGACGCGCTGAAACCGGCACGAGTGCTTTCCGGCGGCGAGAAGACCCGTCTGGCGTTGGCCACGCTGGTGACGAGCCGCGCGAACGTGCTACTGCTTGATGAACCGACCAACAATCTGGATCCGGCGTCCCGCGACGAGATTCTGAAGGCCATCGCCAAATACGAGGGCGCGATTGTGCTGGTCACCCACGACGAGGGCGCGGTCGAGGCGTTGAATCCGGAACGCGTGCTGCTCATGCCCGACGGCGACGAGGACCTGTGGAACGACTCCTACCTGGATCTGGTGGCCGAGGAATAATCCCACTTCCACCATTTCCGACACGCATATGGGAAAGCCCGGACGAATCAGATCGTCCGGACTTTCCCATATTGAACGGTTCCTGTTACGCGGGAACCGGTTACGCGTGCACGTGTTTGGCGCTGTAGATGTCCGGCTCGACGTAGATCTCGAAACTGTACCATGGCAGTGCGGTACGCACGGCCTTCTCGATCTTGTCGACGGTTTCCACGTCATAGTCACGGTCGAGCTTGCTGGTCTGCACTTTGACGCACAGGAGGATGTCGTCCTCAGACATATGCACGGTCTGCATGTTCAGCAATCGTTCGACGCCCGGCGTGGTGGTAACCGCCTCGACGATCTTCCCGCGCGTATCGGAATCCACGGCCTCGCCGATGAGCAGCGAACCGGATTTGAACGCGAGAAACAGCGAACCGACGATCAGCACCAGACCGACCATGAGACCACCCAACGCATCAAAAATCTCATCGTCGAGCAGAATCGCAAGACCAATGCCGAGACCTGCGAACGCCAAACCGATCAAAGCGAGCGTATCCTCCATGATCACCGAAGCCAATTCGGCGGACTTGGTGTGCCTCCAGAAACGGAACACGCCCATATGCTTCGTGTTCGTGCGTTCCATACGCTCGTTGGCCTCCTTGATGCTCTGATGCAGTCCATATCCTTCGAGGCATGCGCTGATGACGACCACGATGAACGCGACGAGCAGTTCCATTCGGTTCACGTCACGTAGCATAGGGTCGCCGGCGATCGCAATAAGCTTCTTCACGGCCTCGGACGTCGAGAAGAATCCACCGACGAAGAACAGCAGCGTGGCCACGACGAACGAAGCAAGATATTTGGCGCGATACAGGCCGAACGGATGGTCGCCGTCCGTCTTGCGCTTGGAGAAACGTCCACCCACCATCAATACGATTTCGTTGGAGCAATCCGCGATGGAATGCACCGACTCGGAAAGCATGGCGGACGATCCGGTGAAGAACGCCGCGAGCAGCTTCGCGATGGCGACACCGATGTTCGCACCCAACGCCGCCTTGACGGCCGCGCCCTGATGTTCGGCTTGACGCACCTCCCCCATGTTGTTCGTGGTCGTACTGTCGCCTGCGGGATCGCGCGATTCGCTCATTGCCTTCCATTCTCGAATGTGTAACGGATAACATCATCCATTCAAGCACGAATACTGGCCGAGAAGCCGTATGCGCCCGTGTTTCGGGACGTGCGTGTAACCTTCACTAGGTATTTGTCGCTTTCCCAAAAAAAGGGGTATTCAATGGCATACTCGCATAACGCGCCGTTCCGCGCCGACGTGGTCGGCTCCTATCTCCGCCCGGCCGAGCTCAAGGCCGCGCGTGAGGATTTCGCCGCCGGCAAAATCGATGCCGCAGCGCTCAAGGCGGTCGAGGACAAGGCCATCACCGAACTCGTCGCCAAGCAGAAGGCCGCCGGCCTGCATGTGATCACCGACGGCGAATTCCGCCGCGGCTGGTGGCATTTCGACTTCATGTGGGGCTTCAACGGCGTGGACCATGCCGCCGCAGCCCACCGCGTCGCCTTCCACGACGAGGTGACCCCGGCCGACACCGCCACCGTGACCGGAAGGATCTCCGGCGAGAACCATCCGTTCGTCGAACATTTCAAGTTCGTCAAGCAGTTCGAGGACGAGAACACCGTGGCCCGCCAGACCATGCCCTCCCCCGCGCAGACCCGCTTCGTGCTCACCGGCAACGCGGCCGCCTACCCGTATGACGAGTTCTACAAGAACGACGACGAGCTGACCGCCGACATCGTCGCCGCCTACCGCCAGGTCATCGCCGACCTGTATGCCGCCGGCTGCCGCAACGTGCAGTTCGACGACTGCACCTGGACCCGCCTGTGCGATGCGAGCGTACGCGAACGTCTCGGCTGGAGCGACGAGGACGCGCTACGCCTGCAGCAGGAGAACCTCGACGTCATCAACGCCGTGATCGCCGACCAGCCGGACGGCCTGGTCATCAACACCCACGTGTGCCGCGGCAACTTCCACTCCACCTGGCTTTCCTCCGGAGGCTACGCGCCGGTCGCGGCCAAACTGTTCGGCGAGGAGAACGTGGACGCCTACTACCTCGAGTTCGACGACGACCGTTCCGGCGATTTCGCGCCGCTCGCCGAAGTCTCCGGCGACAAGAAGGTCGTGCTCGGCCTGATCACCTCCAAGAAGCCCGACCTTGAGGATCCGGACACCATCAAGGCCCGCATCCAGGAAGCCGCCCAGTACATTCCGCTCGACCGCCTGTGCCTGTCCACCCAGTGCGGCTTCGCCTCCACCCAGGAAGGCAACAAGCTCACCGAAGACCAGCAGTGGGCCAAGATCGCACTCGTCCAATCCATCGCCAAGGACGTGTGGGGCGAGTAAACACAGCACGCCATCCACAATCAGCTATAAGGAAGGGCTATCCGTCTTGTTCGGCGGATAGCCCTTTGTTTGTTTGCCGGCGTTTTTAACGGGCAGGTCAGCCCTTCACAGCCTCATCGATGCAACGAATCGCGTTCAACGTACGCGGATAGCCGATATACGGCATGCACTGCGAGACCACCGCGATTAGAAACGCCTTCTCATTGCCGACGACCATATTCGCCTTGGCATGCGCCGTAAGCTGCGGTTCGCAACCACCCTGCGCGGCCAGGAAACACAACGTGACCATTTCGCGCTCGCGGGTGTCGAGTCCGCCGCGAGTGTAGTAGTCGCCGAAGCAGTTGTCGGCCAGCCACTTGTTGATGTGCCGGGTCTCCTCCGGTCCGGATTGCGCGAATCCGCGCATGTTCTCGCCGAAGATCTCGACCTGCTTGTCCTCTCCGGCCTGCGCGCGGGTCTCCGACGTGGTCGTGCCCTGCGGCTCCAGCGGCAGATGCACGTTCGCGGCTCCAAGGAAAACGTTGAGCTTCTTCAGGAACGGCAGGGTTCTCCCGAATCCGCAGTATGCGGTGGCTTGGTAGATCATCTCCTTGATGGCCACGGACGTCAGTCCTGTCTCGTAGGCGACCGGCAGCATCATTTCGAACGCGTCGAGACCCTGGCAGCCGACCAGAGCCGCGAGGATCGCCAGGGAGCGGGTCTGGTCGTCCAGATCGGGATGGTTCGCGCCCGGCTCGTTCACCACTTCCCCGTAAGCGAAGTCGGAAAACAGCTTGACATATTCCGGATCGGTCTGCGACAGCGTCCTGTCGTTGTTCCAGAACGCGTTCATCTTCCTATGCAGTTCCTCGAACATGGCTTCCTTTCCATTCGATGTCTTCGCGCCGCATGCCGCGTTCATTCTATCGTCGGAAATGTTGCGTGCGGATAGCGGCCATCGTCGTCTGAATGTTCAGCGTGCGATCGCGCCCTTGCCGGGCTGTTTCTTGACGTTTTCGATGACGTCTTTGTTTTCCTCGAGAATTCGGTTGGCCTCATCCTCGTGTCCTTCGGCGATGGCGCGCCAATAGAGCGATTTGAGCGACACGTACGCCTGCTGGATGCGCAGGGCCTCGGCTTTCGCGGCCAGACGCAGCGATTGCGCGTCGAGCAGTTCGATCTGCCGTCGGGCGCCTTCCGGACCGTCGAAACGGTTCTTCAGGTATTCGCGCATCGATTCAAGCGGCATGCCCGTCGCCGCCAGGCATGCGATGGTGGTCAGCGATTCGATGTCCTTGTCCGAATAGACTCGGTGGCCTGAACTCGGATCGCGGGCGATCGGATCGATGATGCCGATCTGCTCGTAATAACGCAACGTCGATTCGGGCAGTCCGGAAATCATGGACGCCTCACGGATCGAATGCCAGGTGGTCGTCGTATTGCTCATACCCCGCACTCTAAAAACTTAAAGTGCTCGAAGTCCATATTCCGGCGTGTCGTATTGGTCCGACGTCAAACGGCATTGAGCGGGCAATGGAAGAGCCGGTATCCGAAAAGTGGATCTGTCGCACGACTCCATTTTCATGTCCTTTTCGGCAATCGTGCGGCTTTTTCGTCCGTCTGTATGGGAACCGACGGACGAAAAAGCCCACGCATGCTCAGGCGGCGGTGATCAGCTCCGAGGAATCCATGTCGAAATCGGCCATCGCGTAGGAGCGGATGGCGGGATCATCATACGTGTTCATGTAGTACGTGTTGGTCTTGGACGAATATCCGCTGGTGAACAGCGTGCGTTCGAACTGGCCGTTGCCCATCTTCGCCATGCCGTCAACCATCTGCACGGAACCAAGGGTGTGGAACAGGCGGGACACGTTGGCCGCCTCGCCTTCCTGCTGCGGATAATGCGTGTTGGCATAAGCCACACGCACGAAACGCGACGGGGAGCTCACATCGCCCGGAATGCCATGCATGCTCACACCCGCGCCCCAAGCGGACAGGGACGCTTTGCCCCACGTGGCCGGCTCGGCCATCTCGTTGCCGACGCACATGTAGTTGCGCAGATTCTCCATATGGAAACCGAACGTCGGCTGGTTGGTCAGCACGTCTACGTCGTCATGGTGCACATGCATGCCGTCCGCCATCTGTTCGACGACGATGCTGCGCTCGCTGTCGCCGATGATCCAATGCAGCAGCGTCTCCTGCTGGCCGGGCACGATCTGGGAGACGAGGGTCACGTTCTTCAACGCCTCCTCGACTTCGTCGACGGAATCGAAATTGCGTGCCACCCACAGCGGGAATTCGAAGGTCGCGACGTTGTCGGTGCCTTCGACCGGCTCATGCACGAACTCCGCGTAGCCGGGGAAATTCAATCCCGCGATGGCCAGACCATGCTCGTTGGCGCAGTCGAAATACATCGGACGGTCGGCCATGACCACGCCCACGCCGATCACCGCGTTCGGCGTGGCTTTGCCGCTCGCGCCGAACACGTTGTCGTAGTGGTAGCCGCGTGGAGTGGCCAGGATGCTTTCGCCGTATGAGAAGCTCCAGTCGAGGTTGCGGCCGAAATACATGTTTCCCTCTTCGTCGGAGAAACGAACGCCAGTGCACATGATGGACTTCCTTCCTTTGTTTGATTGACCCGGTGCGTTCATCATACGCATGGACGGCTGGACGAGCCACGGCTTCAGCCGACGGATAAACATGAAGGGTGGCCAAAAATGCCAAGAGTCGTTGAAAATGAAAAAATCCCCTTGTTTCCAAGGGGATTTTTCGAATGGCTCCTGCGACTGGGCTTGAACCAGTGACCGTCCGATTAACAGTCGGATGCTCTGCCAACTGAGCTACGCAGGAATGCGCTGTGCACAAGACATGAATCATACGCGGTAAAACGCAAAATGCAAATCCCGCGCGTGTCTCCCCTGCTGCGGCGGGACTACCGTCACATGCTGATCTTCGTCAACGGCATGGCGGAATCGATTGCGAAATCCGGTTCGGACGGTTTCACGCCGCTCTCCACCAGGTTCACGCCCAGCATGGCCACCATCGCGCCATTATCGGTGCACAGTTTGATTTGCGGGATACGCACTTCGACGCCATGCTTGGCTCCGACCTCCAACAGTTTGGCGCGCAGTTGGGAGTTCGCGGAGAAGCCGCCGCCAACGATCAGGGTCTTCGAACCGTACTGCTCGCAACCGCGCATCGCCTTCTTGGCGAGCACCGTCGCGACGGAATCGGCCAGCGACGCGCACACGTCGTCGATGGGAATCTCATTGCCTTCCGCCTGCTGCTGCTCGATCCAACGCGCCACGGCCGTCTTCACGCCGGAGAAACTGAAATCGTACGGATGCTGCTGCCCCGCCTTGCCTTGTGTAAGGCCCTGAGGCACTTTGATGGCATGTGGGTTGCCCAGCTGCGCGTGACGGTCGATGTGCGGGCCGCCGGGATACGGGAAACCAAGCAGACGCGCCACCTTGTCGAAGCATTCGCCGGCAGCGTCGTCGAGCGTGGTGCCGACCACGTCGATATGCCGCGCCACGTCTTCGACATGCAGCAGCGAAGTGTGCCCGCCCGACACAATCAACGCAAGCGTGTCCTTGGGGAACGGTCCGAACTGCAGCTGCGTCACCGCGATATGTCCGATGACGTGGTTGATGCCGTAGATCGGCTTGTTCGCGGCCCATGCCAACGATTTCGCGCCGGACACGCCGACCGCGAGACAGCCGGCGAGGCCGGGTCCCGCGGATACGGCGATCGCGTCGACGTCGGACAGCGTCATGTTCGCGTCGGCCAGAGCTTTGGAGACGCATGGCACGAACGCTTCGGCGTGCGCGCGAGAGGCGATTTCGGGAATCACGCCGCCGTAGCGGGCGTGCTCGTCCATGGAGGACGCGACCACGTTGGAAATGAGGGTGCGTCCCTGCACCACGGCCGCCGCCGTTTCGTCACAGGTCGATTCGATGCCGAGTACGATTGGTTCGCTCATTGCTGCTCCGTTGTGTGTGTTGCTGAAGTGTGCTCTGTATCCGCTGTTGCGCTGAAGCCGACGACGCGCGGCTCCAAGTCGAGGCTCATGGTGTACGCGTCGATGCCTTCTGGCTGGTAGTAGCGTTTGCGCAATCCCATCCGCGTGAAGCCGAACCTTTCGTACAACGCCAATGCCGGCACGTTGTCGACTCGGACTTCCAGAAGCATGCGTTTGGCGCCCTGCCGACGCGCCGAGACGATCAGTGTTTCGAGAAGCGCCGCCGCTATCCCCTGCCGTTGGTATGGTCTGCCGACGCCGATCGTCATGATCTCCGCGTCGTCGCCGTCGTACCAGTAGCCTGCGTAGCCTCGGACGACGGGATCCGCCGTCTGTACGGCATCGCCTTCAATGTCGAGCAGATACGTGCGTGCCGGAGCGTGGAATTCCTGCCGTACGGACTGTTCGCTCCACGCGCCGCGGCCGAACAGGTCCTTTTCCAATGCGGCGATCTGTCCGACGGCGGTGTCTTCCGGAATCTGGGAATGGTCGACAATCATGGGCGTGCCGTCACTCCGTTCGTTCGGCGCCGGCATGGTTGAGCACATGCTTGAGCGGGTTGGGCACTGACACGTCCGGACGACGCAGATATAACGGTTCGACGGGGGTCGGTTCTGCCAACGCCTGTTCGCTGGTGGTGAAGGCCGCGAATCGCGCCAATCCTTCCGCGCCTTCGTCGAGCAGAGCATGGTCGTCGACTTCGCCGAGGGAGGCAATCGCATTCCACGACTGCGCGTATTTGACCGCACCATGGCCGATGACGTCGACGACGTACGGCTTGCCCGTGTCGGCGAGCTTCGTAAGAACGTCATTGACGCGCATCGTGATGGAATCCGGATAGTCGATGTCCATGTCGATCAACGTTATGGGCGATTGTCCGACGCCGTCCGCAACGGTGCCGCCGTCATACAGCGCGAAATACAGTTGCCGGCGACGCGCGTCGTTGACGGCAAGCGTCAGATGGCGGCGATCGTCCGTAGCTTGAGTATGTGCCAGGCATTGCGGCGCGAGCACGTCCTGTCCGACCAGTTGCGCGCCTGTGGCGAAGGCCAATGCCTTGGCCGCGACGATGCCGGCGCGCAGGCCGGTGAATGGCGCCGGTCCGACGCCGACGACGATGCGGGTGATGTCCGACGCCTGCAGTCCGGCCTGTTCGACGGCTTGCGCGATGTTCACCTGCAGTTTCTCGACATGGGTGCGCGAATCCGTTTCGACGATGGGTTCATGTCCGACCACGCCTACGGTCGAACCATATGAGGTGTCAATCACCAGTGTCTGCATATGCTTGAAAACTCCTTGTGCCAAACTGCCAACCACTGTACAACCGGCGCTGGAAGCCACGGCATGCGGTGCGGTCGGCCACGTCGGATGCGTCTTAGACAGGGTCAGCGTTTTCCCGCGGTGAAATCGAACGAATCCCAGGCAGCGCCCACCGGCACCAACGTCACCGTGCGTGCGCCCGCGCTGGTCAGCTCGCCGTCCGCGTCCACGGCGGGCGCGTCAAGCGGACGGTCGATGTGGATTTCAAGCCGTTCCGGAGCCAATGCGGCGGCCATCTGCTCGCCCCATTCCATCAGGATGACGGTATGCTCGCCCGGATCCTCTAATTCCTCGTCCAAGCCGAGCGATTCCAATTCGTCCAATAGCCGTCCGACCGTGTCCTGTCCGGGCGCGTAGGCGTTGCCGCCGAGCCTGTAGGCGTCGACGTGCACCAGATGCGCCGGCGAACCGTCCGCGAACCGTCCCTCAAGCTCGCGTGCGATGGTGAAGGTCGGCGAGACGATGGGCTCTCCGATGCCAAGTCCCGCGCCGAACCCTTGCGCGAACGTGGTCTTGCCGGCGCCAAGCGGACCGGACAGCAACAGCACATCGCCTCCACGGGCAAGCTTCGCCAAACGCTCCCCCAACGCCTGCATGTCCTCGCCGGTGGCGGCTGTGATGGTAATGGTGTTGCTCATGCGGCACGTCCTTTGCGGCTGATCAGTTCGATGGACCGTTCCAAAGCATAGACCGGGTCCGAGCCATTAGTTTTGCTTTGCTCGTCGGCCCATGCGAGCATCTGGATGCATGCGCTCATGCCGCTTGACGTCCATCCGGATAGTTGCCGGGTCGCGTTCTTCAACACCCAGGGGTTCGTTTTCGCCTCGGCCGTGGAAATGGTGCCCGCACGCACCGCCGACGCCTTCGCCATCGTCCGCAGCTTCATGGCCAGCGCGCCGATAAGCGCGATCGGAGCGGTGCCCTGTTCCACGGACGATCGCATGGCGATGATCGCGTCCGCCGTACGTCCCGACAACGCGAGGTCGGCGACACGGAAGCCATCCACCTGCGGATTGGAGGTGAGATATTGGTTGACGCGGTCGAGCGTCATGGGATTGTCGTCGAAATCGAAGCATAACTGGCCGACCATGGCCGCAAGCTCGCCGGTCCTATCCCCCAACACGGCCACGAGTTGCTGCGCAGCCATCGGCTCGACGCGGCGTTTGCGCCGTTCGAAGCATTGCATGACGAAGTTGAGTTTGGCCTCGGGCTTCTTCAGGTCGGCGACAGCGTCCTTGTACGCTCCGGCCTTGGTGAGCTGCTCCACCAGACGTTTGCCCTTCACACCGCCCTCATGCTGGCAGATGACGATGCACGCGTCCGCCGGCTCCTTGCACGCCTGCCTGCAGTAAGAGACCATGGCGTCGCCCAGTTTTTCGTCCGCGTTCTGCAGGTTGGTGACGATGACGATGGCGCGATCCGCAAGCAATGATGGGCTTACCGCCTCGTCGAAGGCGTAATGGTCGGCGTTTGCCGCGTCGAGTTCGATGGTTTCCGCGTCGGGATACCGGCGTTGCGCCTCGTGTTTGAGGTCGTGCACCGTCTGGTCGTTCAGGTACGAGTCGCCTCCGTACACAAGGTGGAAGGGCGTGGTGGCTGCGGATGGTTTCGGCATACCATTCAATCTCGCCGTATCGGTGGACAAAACCGGCATGGCCTATTCCTCCCATTGCAGTTCGCGCAATGCCTTCCGAGTACGTTCCATCCACATGCGCAGCCGTTCCACAGGGTTGGCTATCAGACGTTTTCCGGGCAGATCGGGTTCCTGGACCATCATTTGTCCAAACAGCCGGTGCGTCATGATCGCGGCGGCCGCGCAGGCGGCTTCCACCACGCAGACGAGGACCGCTCCCCCGACGCCTCCGGCCCACGGTATCGTGGCCTGGCTGCCGGAACCCAGTTCAAGGGCGGTCAGTTCCATGACCGCGGTGCCCCAGGAGGCCGCACGGGCCAGTTGCAGGCCGAGCCACGGAATCAGCCATGAGACGGCAAGACTGGCCAGACCGGCCAATGTGGCGAAACCCACGAACGGCGCCACCATCAGATTCGCCGGTATGGAGAACACCGGCAGTTCCGGTTCGATGAGCACCTGGATCGGCAGGGTGAACACTTGCGCCGCTATGGTCATGGACAGAGCCTCGGCCACGAACCGTGGCAGGACCGGTTCCATCCATGCGTTGAGGGTGTCGGCGAACAGCACGATGCCGAGCACCGCGGCGCAGGACAGGGCGAATCCGAAGCTTTGCGACATGTGCGGGCATGCCATCAGCATAGCCAATGTGGTCCAGCTCAACGACGCCATCGCCTGGCCTCGTCTGCCGATGAACAGGCATGCCGCGCCGGACAATCCCATCAAAAGCGCGCGGGATACCGAATCCGACGGAAACACGCATGCCGACAGCATGATGTACGACATGGCGACCAGCAGTGCGGTGAATCGTCGCGGCAGAAGGAAGAACGAGCAGACGGAACGCACCAATGCGGCGGTCACGGCCAGATGGCCGCCGCTGACCGCCATGAGATGCACGATTCCGGACCTTTGGAACGCGTCCTCCACCTGTGCGGCGTATGTGGAATCGATGTCGGTGCCATCGCCTTCGGCCGGCACGTAGTCCTGTCCGAGAACACCCAATGTCAGTCCGGGGACGAGCACTTTCCCTTGGTCGGAAAGACGTGCGGTTTGGACGAAGAACGCCTCCTGCATCATGCCGATGGCACGCATCGGCAGGTTTGGCGGCCTGACGTGTTCGACTGTCGTGACGTCGGTCAGCCACAACGGCATGGCACCGTATCGCGCTTCGGAGATGCGACCCACGATCTTGTAGGTGCCGTCCTGTTTGAGTTTGCCGCATTCAGGCCGGTCCGCGTATATACGCGCTCGTGCCGAACTGGTTTGCCGTACGCCGTCGATGGTGACCGATGTGATGCGCGCGTCGGCACGGCAGTCGTTCGACCGTCTGTCGGAGATGACGGTCGGCGAGGTGGCGCGCGCTGTGACGACGACGGAAGCGTCGCCTTCCGCGGCCGCCCGAGAAGCCGGGTCGCGCCATTGCAGCAAATCATAGGTCAACGCGCTTGCCGCGCAAACCATCGCAGCGATCGCGCAGACCGTGACGCTCGCATGCCAGAGCGTTATCCGTCGTCGAACGGACGCCGGCAATCGTGGGAAGGGCAGTCCCGCCAGGACCGCCAGCGGTATCATGCAGGTGAGAACGGCCGGCAAAGCGCCGAGCATGCCGTCATGCGACATGCAATATGCGAAGCCGGCGTGCGCGGCCAGACTGGCCGCCCAACCGCATATTGCGGCCGGCAGCAGTCTCCAGTCTCGGCTCCCGCGCTCCCTGGTCAGCCAATCGCGTGTGCCCGTCATCTCACGCACACTTGGTCACGGAACTTCGCCAGAGTCTTCGAACCGATGCCCTTGACTTCCAGAAGCTGGTCGACGTTGTCGAACCGTCCTATCTGTGTTCGATAGTCGAGGATGCGCTGCGCGGTGACCGGTCCGACGCCTTTGAGGGTCTGCAATTCGCCTAGGTCTGCGGTGTTGAGGTCAAGCTGGTTCGATTGCTGCGCTCCGTCTTGCCCGTCATGGCTGTCCGGTGTGGACGCGTCCTGCGTCGGCCCGTTTTCTTGCGGTGCCGGCGTTTGTTCCGTTTGCGGGGCCTGTTGCGGCTGCTGTTGGGCCTGTGAGCGTATCTGCGACCGCGAATGCTGCAGTTCGCTGTAGTGGATCGTCTGTTGGACGAGCATGGTCAGGCTCGCGCACAGCGCGCACGACAAAGTGAGGATCGCCATGAGCGCGTGGAACGGGCGGAACGCCAATCGTGGCCTGTCGCGTTTCGGCCGCTCCCCCTCGTCGGGTTTGTCCGTCGGCCGGACGCCGGCGAGCTCCGCCAATGTCGGTTTCGCGTCATGCGTCTTCCGCTGCGGCATCGGTCGTGCGGGTTCGTGTGATGCGGACGGTTCGTCCGATTGCGCCTCCATGGCCGTAAGGCTGTTGGGTCGGGACGGTTTTTCGGGCATGCCCAATCCCCGCAGCCGCTTCGTGGCGGCCGGCATGCCAGTGCCGCCGTCCGCCGTGTGGATGGCACGGATGGGGTGAGTGCCGCGAAATGCAAATATGCCCATGCATCCAACATTGGAGGATGCATGGGCATACTGTCCAGCCGAAACGGCTCCTGTGGTCGGAGAACGCGGGTTATCCACATTCCTGGCGTGTCGCCATGGTGCGGAAGAACCCGCGTCCTCTTATGCGGGCCGTCTCGTCAGAAGATCATTCCGCGGGAACGATGGAGACGATCTTCGGAGCCTTGACGATGACCTTGCGTGGCTCCTTGCCGCCCAGTCGGTCGGCGACGGCTTCGAGCGCCATCTTCTCCAGCTCCTTCGGATCGATGTCCGGGGAGACCTCGAGCTTGGCGCGCACCTTGCCCTTGATCTGCACGACCGCGGTGACGGAATCCTGTCCGACGTAACGTTCGTCGGCCTTCGGCCAGTCGGCGTGCGCCAGGGATTCGGTGTGGCCGAGCTTGCTCCACAGTTCCTCGCAGATGTGCGGGGCGATCGGAGAGAGCATCAGGATCAGCGGTTCGACGGCGGCGCGCGGCACGGCGTCGAGGCTGGTCAGATGGTTGTTGAGCACGATGAGCTTGGCGATGGCCGTGTTCGGACGCATGGCCTCCATCTCGACGGTCACGTCGGCGATCGTGTTGTTAAGCAGCTTCAGCGTCTTCGTGTCAAGCTCGCCGTCGGTGACGCGCACCTCGCCGGTGGTCTCGTCGATGACGTTACGCCACAGGCGCTGCAGGAAACGCATGGAGCCGACCACGTTGCGGGTGTTCCATGGACGGGATTCGGCCAGCGGGCCCATGCCCATCTCGTACAGGCGGAAGGTGTCCGCGCCGTAGTTCTCATACATGTCGTCAGGCGTGATGATGTTCTTCAGGCTCTTGCCCATCTTGCCGAACTCGCGGTTGGCATGCTGGCCGTTCCATGTGAACGTCGGCTCGCCGTTGGCGTCGGCGGGACCTTCCACCACTTCGGCGGCCGGCACGTACTGGCCGCGGTCGTCGGTGTAGGCGTATGCCTGGATCATGCCCTGGTTGAACAGCTTGTGGAACGGTTCCATGGAGTCGACGTAGCCGAGGTCGAACAGCACCTTGTGCCAGAAGCGGGAGTACAGCAGGTGCAGCACGGCGTGTTCGACGCCGCCGATGTACAGGTCCACGCCGCCGGACTTGCCGGCGGTCTTGTTGTGGTCCGGACCCATCCAGTAGTCGAACTCGTCCTTCTCCACCATGTGCTTGGTGTCGGTCGGGTCGAGGTAACGCATGTAGTACCAGCAGGAGCCGGCCCAGTTCGGCATGGTGTTGGTGTCGCGGTAGTAGGTCTTCTTGCCGTCGCCCAGGTCGAGCTCGACCTTGACCCAGTCCTCGTTGCGGCTCAGCGGAGCCTCCGGGTTGGATTCGGCGTCCTCCGGGTCGAAGGTCTTCGGACTGTAGTCCGGCACGTCCGGCAGGTTGATCGGCAGCTGCTCGTCGGGAAGCAGGTGCGGGGTGCCGTCCTCGCCGTAGACGATCGGGAACGGCTCGCCCCAGTAGCGCTGGCGGCTGAACAGCCAGTCGCGCAGACGGTAGCTGACGGTGCCCTTGCCGACGCCGGCGGATTCGAGCCAGGCGTTGACCTTGTCGATGGCCTCGTCCACGCGCAGGCCGTCGAGGCTCAGGGAATCGCCCTTGGCCTTGGTCGCGTCGATGGAGGAGTTGATGACGATGCCGTCATGGGAGACGAACGGCGCCTTGCCCTCATAGTTGGCGAGGTCGTCGCCGGATTCCGGCAGCGGCTTGACGGTGTAGATGACCGGCAGGCCGAACTTGACGGCGAAATCGTAATCGCGCTGATCGCCGCCCGGCACTGCCATGATCGCGCCGGTGCCGTAGTCCATGAGCACGTAGTCGGCGGTGAACAGCGGCAGCTTAGCGCCGGTGATCGGGTTGATGGCGTACAGGCCGGTGAACAGGCCGGTCTTCTCGCCCGCCTCGTCCACGCGGTCCTTGGCGGTCTTGGCTTCGGCGGCCAGACGGTACGCCTTCACGGCCTCGACCGGGGTGGCGTAGCCGCCCTTCCAATCCTCGGGGGTTTCCGCCGGCCATTCTTCCGGAACGTTCTCAAGCAGGTGGTGTTCCGGGGAGACGACTGCGAAGGTGGTGCCGAAGAGGGTGTCGGGACGGGTGGTGTAGATCTCCATGTCCTTGACGCCGTTCGGGGTCTCGACGTCGAAATGCACGGAAGCGCCGTGGGATTCGCCGATCCAGTTGCGCTGCATGAGCTTGACCTTCTCAGGCCAGTCGATGGTGTCGAGGTCTTCGATCAGACGGTGGCCGTATGCGGTGATGCGCATGGACCACTGGCGCAGTTCGCGCTGGAACACCGGGAAGTTGCCGCGTTCGGACTTGCCTTCGGCGGTGACCTCCTCGTTGGCGAGCACGGTGCCCAGGCCCGGGCACCAGTTGACCGGGGACTTGGAGATGTAGGCCAGACGGAAGTCGTTGAGCACGTCGGCCTGCTCGGCTTCGCTCAGGTCGGCCCAGGCCTTGCCTTCGAAGCCCGGGATGGCGCGCTTGCCGGATTCGAACTGTTCGACGAGCGTGCTGATCGGGCGGGCGCAGCCCTTGGAGCCGGACGGGTTGGTGGCGTCCTTGTCGTACCAGGCGTCGTAGATGCGGGAGAAGATCCACTGGGTCCAACGCACGTAGCCGGGGTCGATGGTGGCGAAGGAACGACGGTTGTCGAAGCTCAGGCCCATGCGGTGCAGCTGGCGGCGCATGTTGGCGATGTTCTGTTCGGTGGTGATGCGCGGATGCTGGCCGGTCTGCACGGCGTACTGCTCGGCCGGCAGGCCGAAGGCGTCGTAGCCCATGGCGTGCAGCACGTTCTCGCCCTTCATGCGGTGGTAGCGGCTGACCACGTCGGTGGCGAGGTAGCCCAGCGGGTGGCCGACGTGCAGGCCCTTGCCGGACGGGTACGGGAACATGTCCATCGCGAAGTAGGACGGGCGGCCTTCTGCGTTATGGCCCTTGCCGTCCTTCAGGTCGCCATTGACGTTGGCGGCCCAGAAGGTGCCTTCGTCATCCCAGATCTTCTGCCATTTCTCTTCGATGCCCTGCGCCAGCTTCGCGTTGTAGCGGAACGACGGTTCGACGGATTCGTTCGGTTGCGCCTGCGCGCTTTTCTCAGTGTCACTCATAATGCATGAAATTAGCCGCGCAACTGGACACTTCGCAAGGAATCAACCACTATTCAGGCACGTGCGCCGCCGTTATTTTTCCGATGCCGCGGACGTGCCGGAGGACGGGGCCTTGGCCGTTGCCTTCGGCGGATTCATGGACGCGTCGGGCGTGTATCCGATCGACTTGCCCATGTCGGCCGCGGCCTTCTGCCACGAGCCGTCCTTGACCATGGCGCGCAATGCGGCGTCGATTTGCCCGACCAGCTCGTCCTGTCCTGATTTGACGGCGATGCCGTAGGACCAGGTGGTGTCGGGAACGTCGACGATCTTCAGATGGTCGCCTGTGTTGTTCGACGCCAGTCCGGCCGAGATCGCGTCGTCGGCGGCGACGGCGTCGGCCTCGCCGATCATCAGCGCCGTCATGCATTGCGGATACGTGTCGCGTTCCGCCACCGTCGTGCGGGTGTTTTTCGTGCGGCTGCGGATGTTGTCGTACGCCGCGCTTCCAGCGACCGCGCATACGGTTTTATCGGACAGGCTGTCGGTCCCGGTGATTTCGGATGCGCTGTCGGAGCGGATGAGCAGCGCCTCCCGGACCGTCAGATATGGTCCGGCGACGTCGGCCTCACCATCGTGGGTCGCGTCCATGGAGAAGGAATCCACGACCATGTCCACCGTGCCGTCGGTGAGCGCGGAGGCTCGCATGGCCGGGGACAGCTGTTTGAACACGATCTGCTTTTCCGCGTATCCGAGGGTTTTCGCCACGTATTTGGCCACGTCGATGTCGAAACCGGAGTATTCGCCTCCATGCAGGTATCCAAGCCCCGGCTGGTCGGCGGCCACTCCTATCGCGATCGTCGGCCCCTGCGCCGCGCCTTCGGTCACCACGGAAACCGATGTGCCGCACGCGCCGGCGCCGGCCGCAAGTAATGCCGCGCATGCCGCCGCGGCCACGTATCGCGCTTTTCCCATCATGGACGTCACTTGAACATGCGCGACCGGGTGAGGAACCAGGTGACGATCGCCGAAAGGACCAGTGAGATGCCGATGATCACCGCGAAGCCCCATGGCTTGTCCGTGAGGGGCATGCCGAGCATGCCTTCCTGGAAGTTCATGCCGTACATGGAGAAGATCAGGGTCGGAATCGACAGGGTGATGGAGATGATGGTGAAGATGCGCATCACGTTGTTCAGGTTGTTCGACACGATCGATGCGAACGCGTCGGTCATGTTGGCGAGAACGCCGCTGTAGATGTTGGCCATCTCGATTGCCTGCTTGTTTTCCGTGATGACGTCGTCGAGCAGGTCCTCGTCCTCCGGATACTGCTTGAGCCGCGGCAGCGTGGTCAGCTTCTCCATGACGATTTCGTTCGATTTGAGAGATGTGGTGAAGTAGACCAATGTCTTGCTCAGTTCCAGCAGCATAAGGATCTCTCGGTTTTGCATGGAGTGGCGCAGCTTCAGTTCGAGCTTGTCGCTTTCGCGGTCGATGATGCGCAGGTAACGCAGGTACATGGTGGCGTTGCGGTACAGGATCTGCAGGATGAACCGGGTCTTCATGTATGTGTTGAAGCCGCGGATGGTGCCTTCCATGAACGGGTGCAGCACGGGCGTGTCCTGCATGCAGACGGTGATGATGGCGGACTGGGTGATGATGATCGACAACGGGATGGTCTCGTACCAGTCGCGGCCGCCGCGTTCCTCCACGGTAGGAATGTCCACGATGATCATCGTGTAGTCGTCCTCGACGTCGACGCGCGAGCGTTCCTCGTCATCCAGAGGGGCGCGCAGGTCGGCCAGGTCGATGCCGGTTTCCATGGACACGTTGGCGAGCTCCACGTCGGTGGGCGCCGAGAGACATAACCAGGAGCCGTTCTCCGGTTTTTGGATTTGCTCCACCTGGCCGTTAATCGTTCTGAACATTCTCAACATGTCTCTCACCCGCCTTTCGCGCTTTCCAACGTTCTATCGCTGTACGGAAGCCCGATCCGCATGCGGAACGATCGCCGGATTCCCGGCTCGCCGCATGGTCGGGCAAACAACCTCATTAAGGATAGTCCCACCGTGAGAATTTGCCGTACGGACGGCGGTGATTTCATCAAGAGTTCACTTTGGATGATGTTTTCGGCGCCGTGTATTGGATGCTTATTGGATGATCGGCTTCCACAGCGGCATGCCGGGCGCGCGCAACGATTCGGGACCGTTCTCCCAGTCGGCGAATGATGCGATGGCGGGGCCTTGGTTGAATTCCTCAAGCTTCCAAGTGGGACGGTCCGCGTTCCTGGGGTCGGTGTGCGGGGTCATGCGCGTCCAGAAGGCGTTGCGCATCGCGCCGACGTTGTTGAGATCGTCGGGGTCCATGTCGAGCAGCACCGCCACGGTGGCCACGATCCATGAGCCGTGGCCGACGAGAAGCAATGTGGTAGGCATTGTCTCGTCATGGTGTTTGGCGACGATGTCGCGCACGGCTTCCGCGCCGCGTCGGCCCGTATGGATGCGGCTTTCCACGCCATGCTTGGTTTCGCCTCCCGTGTGGGCGCGCCAGGAATGGTAGTCGTCGGCGTAATGCTCGCAGATCTCCTCGCGGGTCATGCCCTCCCATTCGCCGAAGCTGCGTTCGCGCAGACGCGGGTCGAGTTCCACGTCCAGCCCCATGAGGTCGGCGAAGGCGTGCGCGGTCTGCTGCGCGCGGAACAGATCCGACGAGACGACGAGCATGCGGCGGGCCGCGGCGGGCGCGTTGTTGATTTCGTCGACGTCGGCCAGATGGGCGTTGCCGTATGCGGGTTGCGCGAGCTGGTCGTTATGTTCGGCGAGATGCGCGACTTTCGCCCAATAGTAGGTTTTGGCGAGTTCGTACGCGCTTTGGTCCGCCTGCCACCGTCCGACGATGTCGAGGGGAATGTCGATTTGTCCTTGCAGCCGTCTGGCGAGATTGTATGCGGTGCGTCCGTGGCGCAGGAACAGTACTTCGTCGATCATGGTTCTCGCTTTCTTGGTTTTCGCATCCGATCCGCGGATTGCCCGGAAGCCGACGGGAAACGGTAAAGAAAAAGGCTCCCGAATCTCTCCGGAAGCCTTCCAATCGTGGAGCTAAGGGGATTCGAACCCCTGACCCTCTCCATGCCATGGAGATGCGCTACCAGCTGCGCCATAGCCCCAATGTCTGCTCTGCAAACCTTGTATAAGATACAACACAGAGCAGAATCATGCAATTCGCGGCGTGTCGGGCACGTGGTCGAGGAAATCCCCAGACACATGCCTCATAGGCTATTTCGAAGTGTCCGTCCCATTGCCTGACGTGCCGGATGACGTGCCATTGGAATTCGAACCGTTCGGCGTCGGATTCTGGTTCGTGGATGCCGAACCATTCGGCGTGGTGGTCGTCCCCGTACCCGACTGTCCCGAATTGTTGGTGCCTGACGTCGATCCGTCGGATGGCGTAGTGGAGTCCGTGGACGAATCCGTCTTGTTCGAATCGTCTCCGGTGTTGGTGGACGAGTCCGAGCCGTCGGTGGACGTTCCGGTGCCGCCGGTTGTGGAATCCGTCTTCTTCCCGGTGTCCTTGCCGTTGTTCCTGTCGGAGTTCGTGGTGGAATCCTTATCGGTGTCCGTCGTGCCGGACTGGTTCTGCATATTGTCCTGCGTGCCGTTGTTTCCGCTGCCGTAGGTGGAATCGCCGGCATTGTCATCCGACGGCGTCTGCTTGCTGTTGACCATGTCACGCACCACGGTATCGGTTCCATGTCCGCCCGTGAACGCGAGGATCAGTCCGGCGCTCACGGCCACGCCGATAAGCGCGCTGACGATCGCGATGACGATCGGCGCACGCTTGCCATGCAGCCAAGCGTCAAACGACGCCCGGCGTCCAGCATGCTGGATACTTCCGCCGGCATTGTCCGGAAGCATGTTCGATTCGCGTCCTCCGGCCTGCGCGGAGGAGATGACACGGCCTGACGTTGCGGGCATCGCCGCGGTCGTATCCCCGTCCACGGACGTCATAACCGTGGTCTCATCGGATTCCTCCGCGGACAGCGTCTTGGTCTGCTCGCCCTCGGATTCGGCGGGAGCGATCACCGTGGTGGCGTCATCGCCGCTCTTGCCGGCACCGTCCGTACCGTCCTTGTCGTTGGTCACGAACGGTACGGCGTTTTGCAGCTTCTCCCCCGACGCCTTGAGCACGTTCTTGTACACCTGCGTCGCAACGGCCGAGACGATGGAACCGGCGGCGACGCCAATCACCGATCCCGCGATGCCGATTTTTGCGGACAGCAGGAACGAGGTCACCGCGGCAAGCGCGCCCGCGAAAATCGATGAAAACGATATGCCCTTGAAAAAATTCTTCACAGAGCATGACGGTAGCCGATTACGCTTTGAAAAAACTTGCGATTCTGTGAAAAGCTTGGAAAAAACTTGGGAACGGGACGCGCGTCATCCCCCGTTTTCGTCGGCGGCTATAGCTGCGGATGCTCCCACTGCTCGGTGTCGGCGATCGCCGGACCATGGTTGTAGTCGACCAGACGCCACCGCAGCGCGCCCTGCAGTTCCAACGGCGCCAGCCGCACCCAATGCGCGTTGCGCATCGACAGAATGTCGGCGAAATCGCCATGCACTTCGCTCAATCCCAGCAGCGTCTGCAACGTCTGCGAGATCCAAGCGCCATGCGAGAACACGTACAGGTCGGTATCGGAGCCGGCCTTCGACGCCCAATCGTTCAACGCCTCGACGCCACGCCTGCCGACGTTCTGCTTCGGTTCTGCGCCATACTTGAGCTCGCCGCCGCGGAACTGGGCCCATGACAGATAATCCTCGGGGAACCGTTTGGCGAGCTCTTCGACGGCGATGCCTTCCCAATCGCCGAAGCTGCGTTCGCGCACACGGACGTCGGGATGCACGTCGAGTCCGAGCGGGTCGGCGAACGCGTGGGCGGTGGCGGCCGCGCGTTTGAGATCGGAGCAGACGACCAGCTGGCATGCCGCTTCGGGATGACGGTCCACGTACAGTTCACGCAATGCGGACGCGGTCTGGCGTACCTGCCACATGCCCACTTCGTCGAGCGGAATGTCGATCTGTCCCTGCAGCCTGTGCTGCGCGTTGTATGCGGTGCGTCCGTGGCGCACCAGTGTGATGGAACGCACGTGTGGCGTCATGGTCTCATCATGGTCGAGTTCGACGTTTCTGGGCATGCCTCTCACCTATCTACCGGTTGTCTTTCCGATTTATTGCCTGTCTGCCGTCGTATTCGGATTGCTGGGACGGCGCATACCAAAACGTGCCTTCCGCATGATTTTCGGGAAGGCACGTTTCGATGATGGATGAAAAATCACGCTCCGCTGGAAGCCGTCGGCTCCTGCTCGCCCTCGGCGTGTTCGAGCTGCAGGTCGATGCTCGGGCAGTCCTTCCACAACCGTTCGAGACGGTAGTATTCGCGGGATTCCTGGTGCATGACGTGGATGACGAAATCACCGTAGTCGAGCAGCACCCACTGGCCTTCGGTCAGGCCTTCGCGGGAGCGCGGCTGGCGTTTGCCGGCCTTGAGGTACAGGTCCTTCTCGATTTCCTCGGCGACGGCGAGCACCTGGCGTTCGTTCGAGGCGCTGGCGATGAGCATCGCGTCGGTGATGGCCAATGGTTCGGTAACGTCGAACGCCACGATGTCGGTGGCCTTCATGCGGTCGGCCGCGGCTGCGGCGATGCGGATGGCGTCGATGGAATCTTGCAATGCAGGCATGTTCAGCGCTCCCATTCGGGCTTCCAGCCCTCTACTACGTGTTGCGTGTTTTCGGAATAGACCATGGAGTCGGACGGGACGTCGTGGCGGACCACGGAGCCGGCTCCGGTGGTGACGCCGTCGCCGACGGTGACGGGGGCGACGAACAGGTTGCCCGCGCCGACATGCACGTTCGATCCGATGGTGGTGTGGTGCTTGTGCACGCCGTCATAGTTGGCGGTGATGGTGCCGCCGCCGATGTTGGTGTGCTCGCCCAGGTCGGCGTCGCCGACATAGCTCAGGTGCGGCACCTTCGTGCCGTTGCCGATGTGCGCCTTCTTCATTTCCACGAACGCGCCGGCCTTGCTTCCCTCGCCGAGCTCGTTGCCCGGACGCAGATACGTCCACGGGCCGATGTTGGCGGCGCGGCCGATGTGCGTCTCCTGCACGCGGGAGCGTTCCACATGCGCTTCGGCGTCGATGGTGGCGCCGATCAGCGTGGTGTACGGGCCGACTTCGGCGGCTTCGCCAATCACCGTATGGCCTTGGAGGAAGCAGCCGGGCAGGATCACCGCGTCGCGTGCGATCTGCACGTCGTCCTCGATCCACGTGGTGTCCGGGTCGAGGATGGTGACGCCTTCGCGCATCCAATGCTCGCACACGCGCTTGTTGTGCGCCTTGGCGAGCGCGGCGAGCTGCACGCGGTCGTTGATGCCTTCCACGCTTAGCGGGTCGGGGGCGGCGAAAGCGCCGACGGCTCCATTGGCTTTGGCGGCTTCGAGCGCGTCGGTCAGGTAGAATTCGCCCTGCGCGTTGTTGGATTTGAGGTTGGCGATGGCTTCGGCGAGCAGTTTGGCGTCGAACACGTATACGGAGGTGTTCACTTCGCGTACGGCGAGTTCGCTGCTGTTGGCGTCCTTTTGTTCGACGATGCGCAGCACGTTGCCTTCGCTGTCGCGGATGATGCGGCCGTAGCCGGTCGGATCGTCGAGGATGGTGGTGAGCACGGTCGCGCCGTTGCCGCTTTTCTCGTGGAATGCGAGCAGCTGGTCGAGCGTGTCGGTGTCGAGCAGCGGCATGTCGGATGCGGCGATCAGCACGGCGCCGTCCAGATCGTCCTTCTGCGTGAGCTGCGCCATCGCGCATTGCACGGCGCGGCCGGTTCCGGGGATGTCATCCTGTTCGACGATGGTGACGTGCTCGTTGTAGGAGCGTGCGGCTTCGGCGACGCGTTCGGCCTGGTAGTGGACCACCACGGCGAGCGTATCGGGGTCAAGGGCCGCCACGGAGTCCATGACACGGTTCAGGAACGTTTTGCCGGCCAAGGTGTGCAGCACCTTCGGTTTGTTGGAACGCATGCGGGTGCCTTCGCCCGCGGCAAGGATGATTGCGGCGCTCAGTGCCATCTTTCGCCTTCCGTTTTGCTGGTTTTCGCGGGAAACGTCCATTCCAGACGGATTAGTGGAGGACGCTTCGGATTTCAACGCAACCGCGATTGTATAAATAGGGTTCGGACAATGCCGCAGCCGTCGGAAACGCCTTACGACGCCTGCGAAACGGAGCGTGCGACGCATCCGTACGCTTCGACGAGTCCGGGCAGGTCGGCTTTGGCGTTCGCCGGACTGGTGGATGGCAGCTGCGTCATCGGCATGCCGTCCAATCCATGCGCCCGAAGCAGCGGAACGCAGAGCTTACGGTACAGTTGCGCGGCTTTCGCGCCAGTGGTGAAGACATGGGCGATTTTCGATCGCATGATTATCGGGGAAAGATCATTGGGCACCGCATTACGGATACTGGCATCGCTCGCTCCATCGATGTCGCACGACTCAATCACATCCCATAACGCCATATGGTGACGCAAAGCGAAATCCCTACGCAACCCCACAATCTGGTCCGGGTCCCGGCACTCGCGCAGACAACCATCATCATGGAAAACAGCCGCCATGACCGGCCAGAAACGATTGCGCGGATGACCATAATAAAACCGCATCTCACGCGACTTCGGACTTGGCACGGAACCCAACACCAACACGCGCGATCCGGCATCCCAAACCGGACCGAATCCATGTTCCACACGCATGGGCCACTCTCCTACCACCGCATCGAATACCGCGATGCGCCTTATTGTATTGCGCAATGTTGCGGCACGACAAACGGACGTGTATGGTTGATTGCGGATACGACATGAGCAGCATATTCAAAGGAGAAAACATGCTCGAACCGACCACCGTCTATACGCCATCGCCAAACCGATACGACAGCATGACCTACAACCATGCCGGCGAAAGCGGCCTCAAACTGCCGGCCATATCCCTCGGCTTCTGGCACAACTTCGGCGACACCACCCCATACGACACCATGCGCCGCATCGTGTTCACCGCATTCGACAACGGCATCACCCACTTCGACCTGGCCAACAACTACGGCCCCGAACCCGGATCGGCCGAAAAAAACTGCGGACGACTCCTGCACGAATACTTCCACCACCACCGCGACGAACTCATCATCAGCACCAAAGCCGGCTACGAAATGTGGACCGGCCCCTACGGCGACCTCGGCAGCCGCAAATACCTGCTCGCCTCACTCAACCAAAGCCTCAAACGCCTCAACCTCGACTACGTGGACATCTTCTACCACCACCACATGGACCCATCCACACCACTCGAAGAGACCATGGGCGCGCTCGCCACGGCCGTGAGCAGCGGCAAGGCGCTGTATGTGGGCCTGTCCAATTATGATGGCCCCACACTCGAGAAGGCCACCGCCATTTTGGATGAGATGCATGTGCCGTTCATCATCAACCAGAACCGTTACAACATCTTCGACCGCACCGTGGAACGCAATGGGCTCAAGGAGACCGCGCACCGTCTTGGCAAGGGACTCATCACTTTCTCCCCGCTCGCCCAGGGACTGTTGACCAACCGGTATCTGAACGGCGTTCCGGCGGACAGCAGAATCGCACATGACGGACGATTCCTGCAGCAGAGCGCGTTGACGCCGGAACGGCTTCAGCAGATTCGCGACCTGAACGATCTGGCCGCCGAGCGTGGACAGACGCTCGCCGAAATGTCGCTGGCTTGGCTGCTGCACGACGGCATGGTGGCTTCGGTGCTGGTCGGAGCGTCCCGCCCACAGCAGCTGATCGACAACATCGGTGCGCTTAGGAACACTTCGTTCAGCGACGAGGAGCTCCGCCGCATCGACGGGATCTCGCTGTAGACGGGCCGCCCCCGCGCGGCAGCCGCGCACGAGGAAATCGGGCTCCGGACGGAACCGCAACAAATGAGCCGGGCGCGTACGACATC